>Ga0080013_1003151_pt1 | contig 17927 bp, 15 predicted proteins | sample ETNvirenome_6_85_FD_69236 | JGI IMG/M metagenome (GOLD analysis project Ga0080013, IMG submission 69236) | Marine viral communities from the Pacific Ocean - ETNP_6_85 (SPADES assembly) (version 2) | ecosystem: Environmental > Aquatic > Marine > Oceanic | place: Pacific Ocean | collected 2013-06-19 | reverse complement strand
TGGCCGCCCCTATGGCCAACTATTCGGGAGGAACATTCCTCACCGACTTAGTTACCCGTCCTGAATTTCTTCAGTACATCCAGGAAGCAATTTATAACCAGTGCAAATGGGTCCAATCTGGAGCCGTTGTACGTGACAACGCACTCGACGCCAAGCGCGGCGGTGTATCTGTCCAGGTTCCATTTTTCCGTCCGATCAATCCAACAGAAGAGCGAATCCAGTCGAACGCGACTTGGGGAACAAGTGGCGCAGGCTATTTAACACCTCAAGCCATCACTGGCGACGAGCAAATCATGCCGATCCTCCACAGAGGTTTCGCGTATGCATGTGACGACCTGTCCCGTCTAGGTACAGGCGCGGATCCAATGGCTGCAATCCGCAACCAATTGGCTCAAGCCATCAACGTGCTCCGTTCCACCACATTGGTGGATATGTTTGCGGGCATGTTCGAGACAGCCCTAGCCGATAATGTCTGGGACGTTTCACAAAGTACTAGCGGTGCAACTGCCTCCAACTATCTAACAGCAGCAGCTGTTGTTGGTGCTAAGCACAAGCTAGGCGAACGCTCTGACGAGCTAAAGATCATTGCAATGCACAGCGATGTGTATGCATATCTGCAGCAAGTCGGTGCTTTGACATTCTCAAGCGGCCAACTCGCTAGTGGCTCAGCCATTGAGTGGGGCGGCGGCGGCATCGGAGTTCGCTCTGATGATATTGCCTGGTTTATGGGTCTCCGCATAATTGTTGATGACACAATTGTGCCAACCCTTAATTCTGGTGGATCCGATCAGTACCCTGTCTATTTAACATCTAGCGGCTGTATTGCTGAAGGTGTTCAACAGGAACTGCGCATCGAAGCCGAGCGTAACATCTTGTCTAAGCAAGATGTATTATCCACTGACTACCACTACGGTTTCCACGTATTTGGAACTAACTTCAGTGGTCCTAGTAATCCTACTAATGCTAACTTAGCAACAGCAGGTAACTGGGATATGGTTTATTCTACAAGTAAGATGGTTTACACCACTTGCTTAATTGTGAATACCCCATTTGCTACTAACGTCTAAACACCGCTCCAGGTTTTACCTGTCTTAATGTAGCTCACTGTAGTTCTTGAGACGGAGAAATCCCTTGCTATGGACGAGAGAGTCTGACCCGCCGCAAGGCGGGTTTTTATTTGTCTGACCTGCTGCAGCGAAAGTTTCGAAGTTTTTAGCCGTGTTTCGTATGTGTGCGCAATGTTTTCTTTAGGGGTGCAATATTCAAGGTTTTCTACGCGGTTGTCAGCTTTTTTTCCATTCTTATGGTTTACTTGAGCGCCCTCCGGTCTGACACCCAGAAAGGCCCGTGCCACTAATCCATGAACCATGCGTTGCTTGGTGTAACCGAGATTCACTTTTAAATATCCATGAGCGCCAGCTTGTGGTTTTAGCAACTTACCAACAGTGGCAAAGCCAGCAGTTTTGCCTCCGTGCGACTTCCGCCTACTTATCTTTGCGCGACTTAAAACGCGACCTTTGGAACTCACTGCATAATCAGGGAAGCCAGGACAGACCTTCCACACTTCCCCGATGAAGTTTTGATCAACTGTGTGCCATTCTGGTGTAGTCATTACTCTCCTGCAGAGGTGATGGCCCGGTGAGGGAGATTCGCGCCTCGCCTCACCAACCCTTTGATGTGCTACAGTTTAACACAAGAGGAGAGATGCCCTCTTATGAAGAAGCCCCGTAGTAGAGGTACATACGGGGCTTTTTCTTTGATCTAGACTGAAACCACTAGGTTCAGGCCATGACCGCAGCTATCGATGCCACGCTTGGAGGATCCGCTTCCAACAGCTACGTCACCCTTGCGGAAGCCAACACTTTTGCGGAGTCCCAACCATGGGAAACCGAGTGGGCCACCTACACAGACGACCAAAAAACAATCGCTTTATTCCAAGGAGTGCGCTGGCTCGAAAGCCTGCTTTGGGTAGGTACTCGGTGCGATCCATCTACTGACGACGCGGACATTCCGCAAGCTTTGGCATGGCCCCGTCACGACGCAATTTGTGATGGTGTAAAAGCATCATGCGGCTCAATCCCCCCACAAATAAAGACAGCACAAATTGAACTTGCTTTTCAATTTCTCCTCAATCCTTCTGCAGTTATTCCAATTGTTCCAACGCCAGGCCCTGCAGAAGGTGTCTACGTCAAGCGTCAAAAACTGGATGTCCTAGAAATCGAATACGAAGAGTACGCAGAGCACAGCAGCTGCAACGAATGCTCTGATCCTCTAATCTTCCGCGACTTCCCCTGGCTGCGCCCCCTTCTAGGTTGCTGGTACGCAGGCGTCGGCGCCTCTCGTCAAATCAAGCTGGTGCGTAATTAATGAGCAAAGTTGACACTGTTTTTGGTCCTATACCCGGTCCTCTCATTCAGGAGTGGGGATCACCTGCGGTATTCGTAAAAGCGGGAACTGATACCTACAATCCAGTAACGGGTGTCATAACTCCATCAGAGACTCGCTTCAACGTAAAGATCGTTATATGCGAACTGGACATAGAAGAACAGGGTGGTCTGTATCAAAAGGACGACGTAAAAATTCTGATCGACCCAGGTCAAATCGGTGGAGCGTACATAACAGCATCAGATTATTTCGAAGTACCGACAGCGGGTCAAAACCAAGTCATGAAAGTAATCGACCCAAGAACTTACCGAGGAGAAAATCCAGTCTTCTTTGTAGTAACGGCTAGACCTCAATGACAACTTCATCCACAAGACTTTCAAATCTGCGTAAATATCTAGCTACGGCAAAGGGAGTCGTTTTAGAAACCGCAACCTATGAGGTCATTGATGATTTAAAGGAGAAGGGTCCTTATTGGAGCGGAACTTTTGAGCGCTCGTGGGTAGGTGTAGCAGGAAACACTTCTATTCCCCAGATTGTCCAGCCCCCTCCTGAAAGGCTTTCTGAGCCGGCTACAAGACTTACAACCCCACCTTCTGTTACGCGATACCAACCGGGAACTTCAGTCAACAACTACACAATTGGGAACGAAACTACATATAGAGCCCTAGCCCAAGACCTAATACCAGGGTCGTTGCCACGTATAAAAGGGGGCGGCAACCAAACCGCTATAGCGCACTGGTATCGGCTATACCTGTCTAGTGATTTTGGCAAGACAGTAAAAGCTAGTGTTAGAGCGGCGCTAATAGGTGACCCTCGTCTTAGGAGTTTTTCATGACCCTGCAAAATATCCGCCGTTACTACGAAACACCGATCCGTGATATCTGCGCAACAGAAAACCTACAGGTACTCGGAGCTAACCAGCTGGGATCTGGCGAAGACGCCATAAGTGAGTGGGTACAACTAGATTTGACTTTCTCGACGACTACAACCCCAGGATTATGCGGAAACTTAGAACTAATAAAAGGAGTCTTCGTAATTGGCTACTACACAATGAAAGGCATTGGTGCGGGTCAATCTCAGGACATAATGACTCAATTCATGTCTGCGCTAAACGTTCTAACCGTTAGACCAGCAGCGCGTACCTACGGAGTTCTAGGAACCTTAGGACCAATAGCAGGCCCGGACTTCACCGCTTTAACTGACACTCCTTTCTTTTATACATCTATCAGTAGCAATATCATCGCGGACTGGGAAGCGCCTTAGAGTATCCCTAATAGGGCCGTGCCCTTGACTAGGAGCCCCCGCCTAGAACACCCCCACCCAATCACTTGTTATAGAGGCAGAAACACATGCCTGTTTCATGCAGCTCGACAGCCTTAACGGGCCAGTCCGGCTCTATATGGTTCACTCCTGCTGGCACGACTTATTGCTTGCAAGATTTCACCGACTTCCCTGCCGGTGCTCTAATCACAGTGCCTACAGATAATGACTACCGCATTGGCGATACTGTCATTTTCGAAGAAGACCAAGGAGGAGACTTAGACACTGCTCTAACAGTTTCCACTCCTTACTGGATCGTAGCAGTTGCTGCTGATCGCACAACGATTTCAGTTTCCGCATCCCAAGGCGGAGCAGCTATCACCCTCGATGGTGACGGTGGAACGGGAACAGCCGACAATCCTACTCCAGCCCACATAGGTATTTCTTACTATCCCTATGGTGCTGTCTGTGCAGTACGCGAATTCTCTCTAGAAATTTCTAGAGAAGAGATCGACGTAACTACTCTGCCCTGCGGAGCAGGCACCAGCGCGGGTTCTAAGTACGCCGCCTTCCGTAAGGTTCAGAGCGGCTACGCTTCAGGGACAGGTCAAATGACCGTGTATTTCACCGACGATCAAAGCACTCTGGCTAACAGATTGCTTAGCAACGTCGTACTGAAAGACCAAAACGGTGCAGCAGTAAAACTTTATGTTGATACTGTTGCCGGCACTACGACAGTCGCTGGTGTGCTTCAACCCAACGACACCGACAGTCTCTATGTCGAGGCTGACATCTCAATTACTTCAATGTCTTTGAGTGTCAATCCAGACGACGCTATAACGGCCGAAGTCAGCTACTCAATCATGAACCCCAAGAACATCTTGGGTGCCGTGATAACTTAGTTCTACCCGGTACGAATACAGGCCAGCCTTAACGGGCTGGCTTTTTTATTAGTGCTACATGTAGACTTCTTGTGTACTAGAGGTTTTTATGGCCACTAAAAGCGGGCGATTCATCGACAAGCTAGTTGCTGCAGCGCAATTGGAGCCCGTAAAGCGTGAGGTCCATTTAGAGACAGGGGCCACAGTAGTTTTCTACAGCAGCCCTTTAACAGCGGCTGAGCGTGAGCGCTCCAAAAAACAAGCTAGAAGTGAAGACGCTCATGCTCTAGCGCTCCAGCTCTTAATAACGAAAGCGAAGGACGAAGCTGGTCTGCCTTTATTCACTCCCGGCGATGAAGCCACACTTCAACGCGAAGTGCGTGACGCTGATCTCCAACAACTAATGCTGGCTGTAATGGGAGCCCAAGATGAAGGAGAAGACCTCGACATGAAAAGCAGTTCAGAAGGAGCTAGCTAAAGACAACTGGCTACTACTGTGTTTCGCTGTAGCTAAGGAGCTGGGCTACACCTATACAAAATTAATAAACGAAGTAACGGAGGAGGAGATACTCCTGTGGTCCGCTTACTTCGGCTATTTAAACGACGAGCAGACTAAGACAATGAACAAGATGCGACAGTCGAAGCGAAGGTAAAAATGGAGCACGCTTAAACTGTATAAGCACGTGTAGGAAAAGTAGTTGGCGGTTCAGGAAACCATTGTCCTCAACGTCAAGACTAAGGGTCTAGAGGCGGTAGAGAAGCGCATTGCCCGCATCCAAAAAGGCACTAACAAGCTTGGCAAGCAACAGGCAGTAAATAGGGCTCTTACCACCGAGCAGCAAATCGTTAAGAAGATTGCAGAAATCGAAGGCATAATCACCAGAGAAAACAATAAACAGGTCAACTCACAGAGGAAAGTAAATTCAGGCAAAAAGAAGGAGTTAACTCTCACCAACCGAATAGCCAAAGCAGGCCGAAGTAAACGCCTAGCCGCAGCAACAATCGGTGGTTCGTTTCCCATCCTATTTGGCGGCGGTCCAGGTGCCTCCATGGGTGGCGCCTTAGGAGGTTTCGTAGGTGGACCGGGTGCAGGAGGCTTTGCCGGATCATTAGCCGGCAGCATCCTCGGTTCAATAGTAGATAAAACTGTTGCCCAAGCGGCGAAACTAGGCGCTGCTCTTAATCCTCTAACCGCCGATATAGGGCAATTAACTACATCTTTAGGTGAAAATCAAACTGAATTTGGCCAATTAATTAAGCAATTAGACAAACTAGGGGATACAGAAAGAGCGCTAGAGGAAGCCACTACAAGACTGGCTCAAATCGTAGGAGAGGATGGTGTAAAAGCTCTTAAAGATTTTGATACTGAAGTAGTAATTCTACAAAACGAAGCACAGAAAGCATTTACTGCTGTTGCCGCATTGGCAGCTGTTCTCGCAGGTCCATTAATCAAAGCAATAAACAATATATTAGGCCAGTTCAATGCAAGGCAGATGTATGACGCAAAGATGAGAAACGATCCTGTATTTGCTACCGAGCAAAAGGCAAAACTGCAAACAAGAGTAGACGCCTCGATAGAAAAAGAGGCTTACACTCGTGCAGCTACTACTGAGTCTACTTGGTGGTATCCCGGATCTTGGGGAACAACTCAAGAGAAATACGATGCGTTCCTTAAGGAAGCGCGTCGATCTGACGAAATATCGCAGTGGGGGGCGCGAGGCTACAGCGGCACAACTGAGATCGAAACTCAAAAGCTGGCGAATGAATATGCTGCATCAATGAAACTCAAGAATGCAGATCTACATGAAAGTCTAAGAAACCGAGTAGGCGAGCTTCAGCCTCCAGAGAATACAGGGACTGGAGGGACTGGTGGAAGTCGTGCTTCCTCAGCCACGGAGAGAGCAGACAAAGTAGCTCAGCAAATGGCTGATTTGGCCTACAACCGCGAAATGCTGGAGCTTAAACGAGCATATATTCCTCTGTTAGGCGAGGAAGGACGCCTATACGAGATAGAGATACAAAAGAAAGAAATAGGCTATCGACTAGCTAAGCAGATAAAGAAGATCAATGCTGGAACGAGTTCTACTAAAGCTATCGAAATTGCGAGAGCAGAAACAGATGCACAAAGTAAACTACAAGATATAAAGAATAAGACAGCACTGATAGATGCACAAAAAGCAGAGAAATTTGATAAGCTAATAAAACGTCTTACACTAGAACTGCAGTTAGCAGAAGCAGTAACTGAAGAAGCACGCAAACAACTAAAACTAAAACTAAAGATGCTGCAGTATTCAGACCTGGACGAAAAGGATCAGAAAAAGATTGAGGATCTATTAAAGAAGACGGAAGATGCTAAAGGAGGAGGAAAATTCAAGGACTACATGAAACAGCTTGAGACTGACTTAAAAGACACTGAAGGGATGATTGTCAGTCTTGCTCAGACAGTCGAAACAGAGCTAGGCAGTGCAATGTCTAATGCCATTACGGGCATCATTACAGGAACGAAGACAGCACAAGAAGCCTTCGCTGAGATGTTTGCAAATATCGGCAAGGCCTTCATCGATATGGCGACGAAAATGATAGCAAAGGCTTTAATTCTGAAAGTGCTTGGAGTAGTCCTGGGCGGAGCTGGCGGGAGCACGGCGGATAGTACTGGTAGTGGTCTAACTACCGAAATAATTGCAGAAGTAGGAAAATATTCCTCCTCCTCCTACGCCGAAGGTGGTTATGTCACAGGCCCAACTAACGCAATGGTTGGGGAAGGCGGCGAGCCTGAGTATGTAATCCCTGAATCAAAGATGGCCAGCGCAATGTCGCGTTGGACCGAAGGATCAAGAGGTGATGATGTCCTCGCAGGGGGCGGCGGAGCAGGGAGCGTTAATGTCCTTGCAGGGGGAGGCGGAGATTCGAGTAGGGGAGGCGGAGATTCGAGTAGGAGCGGCGGAGCAGGGAGCGTTAATGTCCTTGCAGGGGGCGGCGGAGATTCGAGTAGGAGCGGCGGAGCAGGAAGCGCTAATGTCCTTGCAGGTAAAAGCGGGAATGCGAGCGGAGGGTCTGCTGCCATTAATGGCACAGCTGCTGCCGGCTCTACTGATACTACAAGCGCTAATAATAATATCGTTGATGTTTCTTATTCAGTGACTCAAATCAACGGAATGAATTTTGTTACCGAGGAACAGTTCCAAGTAGGAATGAAGCAAGCTGCCAACAAAGGTGGTCACCTAGGATCTGCGATGGCCTTAGGCAAACTACGGAACAGTCCAACCTCTAGACGGAAGATAGGTTTATGACTCAACTAAGCGTCGGCCATTTTCTACGTTTGTATAACGATGCCGGGACAAGGGTTCATTCATTCCAAAACTTTTTTATTGGTGAGAATGTCACGGTTGCTTCGATTGATTATGTTTTTGTGCCCTTTGGCTTCTCAGGTCTAAGCACTAGCAGGCAGGGAGAATTAGCTCCCACAACGCTTTTATTTCCTAGCACTAGCTTGTCTCGCGGTTATCTAGATGAGGCGTTACGAGGAGGGCCTCTTGGCCAGACAGGTACGGTCTATAACAGACTGCCTTATGTAGGAGAGGTGGACATCAATATTCTTGAGCCGGACACGCGAGCAGTAATTTCTAAGCTTTTGACCTATACGGGCCAAGCAACTGCCGGCGGATGGGGAGATACCGAGATGATGATGGAACTATCCAACGTATTGGATGCGGTCAGAGGAGACGTACCAACTAGAACGCTTCAGAAAGGAATGGTCGGCGGTTTGCCAACGACATCAAGAATTCGCCTTCGTTAATGATTGATCTGGCTGATCTAATAGGGACGCCTTACATCTACGGCGAAACTGACTGCATCCACCTAGTCCTCACAGCCCTGGATCGTTTAGGAATTGACCGGCCCCCACTGAATAAGGACTGGTACGACATGGCTCCACGGAAGTGGGGTCGAGATCTACTGCGTTGGGGTAAGCGTGTACCACGTCCTGCCTACGATGGTGACGTTGTTGTATGCCCCGATCCTGTCGGGTTTTCCGTTACATGGAATCGAGGGCTCTTGTTGATATGCAAAACCAGAAAGGCGGTTCACTGGTTGCCCCCTTCACATATACCCAGCCTCTTCTCCCCTATGAACGGCAGCTCATCGAAGTTCTCGGTATTTCGGAGCAGGAATATCGACAGTTTGCGTCAGAAGTAACGGCCAAGGGTTATCAGCGCCCCGAAGCTTACGACCACGTTCCAGATATCCGATGTGAACCGTTTCTCACGCCAATCATAGTTTCTTTAGTTGTTGGCGCGATATTCACAGGCGTAGGAATGTTGTTGGCACCTAAGCCACCAAAGCCTGAGGACGCGGAGGAGACCGGCCAAAAGAATTTTGGTGATCAGCAGGGTCGTACCCGTTTTAATAGCTCTGTAGGGTTCGATTCTGCTGCTCAACTTGCACAGCTAGGAAGTCGAATTCCTTTGATCTTCGGTCGATTTATTGAGTCTAAGGGGAACGCGGAATCTGGTGGAATCGTGGTCGAGCCTTTGATGGTGTGGTCACGGATGTTTAGTAACGGGTCCTTCCAAACCATCGAAGCAATGATGGTAATTGGAAACAGCACAATCAGTAAAAAACCTGAGCTAGACGGGATAATGATCGGTGGAACGGCAATGGCAAATATCTATCGAACTAACTATGCAATTTCGTATAAGTCATCTAATGGAAAAAACAGGTTGTTTCCATCGGATGTGATCTACGGAGACGCTACTTCGACAGGCAATCAATACGGTTTATTTGTTTGTCCTACTGCGACAGGCTCCGCTAAGGGCGGCTTCTGCATGACATATACGCCCACCAATACCACTACTTTCGGCGTTTACGAAGCGATACCCAATGGGGGGCGGTATTCAGTTAACTGGCGCGTCATTTCTATTTTGAAACAGTCAGGCAGTGATGATCCGAAAGGTCGTTTAAAGAATGAACGCCGCAAGATTGCTGGAACGGCCCACGACAGCAAAAATAATAAAATGGGTGGGCAAGGACGTTTTTATAGTCCCAAGTGTGGAGTTATCGGTAGTAGTGGGGGTGCTACACCTGGATGGCGTGAATATAAGTTTGTCATTGATGTAAACATAGGAGACACTGTTACATATAGAATTGATGGATCTGCTTTCGAGGGTGAGTGTGGTTTTGATGGAAAGTCAGAAGTAACAGCAACCGATATTGATCAAGCAGTAAATGGGATAAGGGACGCAGCAGATGCTGCATTGCAAGTGGACGAAGTGTTTATGATGAATAGAACGTTACTCCGTGTAAAAAGCAGACCAAACGATGTATGGCGTCCTGGAAAAACCCAAGATTATATACTAGAGGTAATTGAATTTTTAGGTACTAATAGAAAAATAGGAGGAATAGGCTGGAGGTCACTTCAACAAGCCGTTTTACAGGAGGGTGACGGGAAGGCCGACCCGCGAATGCTCGAAGGCACGGCGTGGTACTGCTTAACCAAACCGGATCTAGGTCAAGTTAAGAACACCCGTCCTTGTGACGTAACAGAAATAGGACTTAGGAGCCAGGTCTGGGCGCGTGCTAATGGTCTTTGTAATTTCCCAAATGTTCCTACTCCAGACCTCTTAAGAAAGTACGAGGACGACAGGATTTCACTAAATGCAGGAACACAGAGTCAATATATGTATAGAAGTACGTTTTTCCTTTTAGGAGTTAAAGATGTTAAAAACCCTAGAGGCCTAGATCCTAGCGGAAAGGACACTAACCCTGATGATGCAACACATAGTGGCTTCGGTACTTTAAGCTCTGCCTTATTTTGCGTAAGAGGGAACATCCCTGTCGATGTATATAACTACATTCGTGTTAAGCATCCTAAGCAAGGGGAATATGAGTTTAGGCTTGTTCCTTTAGACCACACCCATATTTTCAGATATGTAAATCACTCAACCAATTGCTATGTCTTAAATATTTCAGGCCCTCATCAAACAGTCGTAGAAAACACCGCTCATTACGGAACATTTAAAGTCGAATTCCAAGCTTCAAAAGCTCCAATTAAGGATTTCTTTGAATTAGAAGAGTTATATGGAGGAGGGAGAAGGTTTGAAGGTAAAGCCCAAATTAAGGAATTCTCCTGTTGGACCTCAGTGACAAGATCTTGTGACACCAATCCAGAACATGCAATTGTTTATGTAAATGAGAGTCGAGATAACGACTCCCTTCCTACTTATAACCAGTTAACAACGATGGGTATAAAATTACGATCTTTAAATCAAATTCAAAACTTTAGTCAAATACAGGTCTGGCTGGCTAACGGGATGAACATGTCCCGCTACATAGAAAAGACTACAGGCCCATCTAATAACTTATCTGATATTGTCAACTATCTTCTAAGCAATCACATCGACGGTTCCGGTGTAGGTGGGGCGATAAGTTCAAAGCTTATAGATCAGAATGCATTAAAGAAAACAGCACATTTTCTAGCTAAATATAATCTACGTTTTGACGGTGCAATTTCTGATTCTGTAAATATCAGAAGTTATTTAACTACTATCGCTCCCCTCTATCTATGTAATTTCGTTATAGGGAATGGCAAGTTCTCATTGATTCCGGGCTTGCCAGTTGATAACAAGGGCGAGATTCTTACCAGTGCAGTGCCTATCACTCAGTATTTCAACGATGCCAATATCATTGCGGGCAGCTTCAATCTTGAGTTCGTCCCTCAAGTTGACCGTATGCAGTTCAGAGCGGTGATGAAGTACCGCAACTCAATAAAGAACTCCCTTACAGAGTCCGAAACCATCATGGTGAAGTGGTCCGACGCTCCAGTGCAGCCACCGCCGCAAGAGGATTACGACATGACGGCGTATTGCACCCAGCGTGAGCACGCATTTATGAGTGCTCGGTATTTGATGAGCCTGCGCCGCCGTGTGGATCACACGGTCACGTTTAAGACGTTGCCAGACGGCTTGAAGCTAGCGCCGGGGGATTACATACGCTTCGACACCAATTCCGCCCCTTATAGAGCCCTTTATTCAGGCGTAATCAGAGCGGATGGAACGTTGTTGTGTGTATCACCTCCACCGGATGGAACCTACGACGGTCATTTTTATCTAGCTAACGCTTCAAGCGTTACTGATCATTCCTTCACCATCCTCAAGGGGAAAGTTGTAGGTAGCCAGTTCTATGGAGCGCTTTTCAATATCCCTAATTCACCAAGCCTTAAAGGAGGTGGATCAATCCCTGAGCGCCTGGGTGTTTACTTGGTTGAACAGATCACCCTTGGAGAGGATGCCTTAGTAGAGGTAGTAGCGAGCCATTTTCCAGTGGACCAAAACAATGTCTCTAAAATTGTCAACGATGTCTTAGATAAAACGAGCTTCGAGGTGATTACATGACCCATTTTCCGCGTCACCCGGTTCCTACTGGTCGGATCTACAAAGCTGGTGATTACTCTCATGGCACCTATCGCGCTATGAGCGGAGCTGAGGTACGGATCCTCTTTGGCAATAAGCGTCTTGCCTCTACTGTTCAGCTCATATACAAAAACATTCCAGACAAAGATGCGGAGGATCTATTGGATCACTACAACTCAGTTAAAGGAACTTTCGAGTCATTTGAGGCAGGAGGCGCCACCCTGAATGCCGGCTGGACTGCAACGACTGGTGCTCTCAATACCACCGTCAAGGTGACCGACACGGAGTGGAGGTACGCTCAACCGCCGCAGCTACAATCGGTTTACATCGGTTTTTCATCCGTAACCGTTGACCTTGTTGCTGTGACTATTTAACTAATGGCTTATTACAGTGGAGCTAATGGTGAGCTTTGGATTGCCGGCAAAACCGTTGCTCGGGTTCAGAAATGGACTTTTAGCACGACCGTTGCTGTATTAGATACGACTCCGTTAGGAGATACAGATGCAACGTCTGCGTATGGCGTAAGAAGAACAGCGGGAAGCTGTTCACTTTTTTATTGGCAGGATGGCAACAAGCAGGGCGATTGCAGCAAACTTATTCAAAACATTGTTAAAGGTCGCACGACATCAACAGTACAAGGAATAGCGGCAGTTCCGGCAGTTACAAGCCTCAGGTTGAGGTTGGATGACGGTACGGTTGTGAGTGGCACCAATGTTGGGAAGTTTATTCGTGGGGAAGTTCTTCTTACATCAGCAACTATGACTATGGCTCAAGGCGATGTCTTCTCTGCTGATGTTACCTTTCAATTCATTGGCGCTCCTGTACAGGCGACTTTATGACTAAAGGGGTATATCTCGGCAATAATGGAAGTATTGAGATTTCACGCGGAGCACTTGGCGCTCCTTGGGTAGGAGAGCTTAACGCCGCTGATGTAAACGTTCCAAGGCGTAGGTTCTCAGTCTTAGGAGTGGAGGGATTGTTTATTACTGGCGACCGTATCGATATTACCCTACTAACTACGACGGGAAATTTAGAACTTGTTGATGGCCACGCTTTCCCTGATTGGAGCGGCTTTGTAGCTATAGACGATGCCGGCGGGATGCGTCTATATAATAGTTTTGCCGATGCTGTTAATGGTCTAGAAGCAGACGCTTTGGAATTAATTGCTCCCAGTGCAACTCAACAAATAACTATAGCAACAGGTAGCATAAAAGGCTACCAATATAAATTTGTTTCTAAGGTTAAAAGTTATCAATTTACTACTAATCGAAATACAGTAGATCTAAGCGGAATAGGTGATGATTTTCAACAAATGTTTACATCGGGTCTGATATCCGGGCAAGGAACTATTGAGTGCTTCTGGGAATATGAGAGACAACTTTGCGAGGATGATTGTTCAGGACAAATTGAACTGCCCCAGTATTTTACTGAATTAGTAATTAGATTGCAGCAGGGTTCAAATTTCGCTGGCAGATTTCATATCTTTACCGACCCTACTAGGAGCATTTGGTGGGACTGCCCAATTTGCATAGCTACCAGCGTAGCTATGAACTTCGAGCCCACCGCTCCGATTCATACGCGCATCGAATTTGTAACTTCCGGTCAGATCCGTATGCGTATTGGTCGCCCTGAAGGGTTCCTTGCTGTTGAGCAAAGCGGCTTGCTGCTCCAGGAGGCCCCGCCAGGTGTAGAGCCCTCCGGGATCGAGCTTCAAGACGACTGACCTAGACTGCTAAAAAGTTTTTTGTGCTTGCGGCATGCCCGACTTAAAAATTAGCGAGCTGTCACCGTTAGCTGGCAACTTATTGCAGGAGACGGACCCGGTAGCGGTTGCTGATCTCAGTGCGTCTGAGACAAAGAGTTTGACCGCTCTGCAATTGGCTACCGGCATCGCGTCGATGTTCCCGGCTGGCAGCATTTCGCTGGGTGCCGTTAATCTCGCAATTGGTCCCGGCTCCATTGACACTACTGAGATAGCTAGTAACGCAGTAACAGACGCTAAACTTGCCGACAACTCGTCAGCAGTTATAGACACAACGCCTCCTGCCAATGGTAGGTTTACAGGTCAATTATATATTGATACGGCTACCAATTTCGGGTCTTACTGGAACGGCACCGTCTGGACTGACTTAGCATTTAAGTTAGTTGAGGACTCCGTAACAGCTGCCATACTTGCCAATAACTCGTCAGCAGTTATAGACGCAACGTCTCCTACTACCGGTGATTTTACAGGTCAATTATATATTGATACGGCTACCAATTTCGGGTCTTACTGGAGTGGCACTGCCTGGACTAGCTTAACACCTAATATAGCTGATAACGCAGTAGCAGCCTCTAAACTTGCCAACAACTCGTCAGCAATTATAGGTACAGCAGTTCCTACTGCTGAGTTTACAGGTCAATTGTATATTGATACAACTACCAATTACGGGTCTTACTGGAACGGCACTGCCTGGACTAGCTTAACACCTAATATAGCTGATAACGCAGTAGCAGCCTCTAAACTTGCCAATAACTCGTCAGTGGTTATAGGCACATCGCTTCCTGCCACTGGTAATTTTACAGGTCAATTATATATTGATACGGCTACTAATTTCGGGTCTTACTGGAGCGGCACCGCCTGGACTGGCTTAACACCTCAGCTAGGTACTAACTCAGTAACAGCCACCGAACTTGCCAATAACTCGTCAGCAATTATAGGTACAACAGTTCCTACTGCTGAGTTTACAGGTCAATTTCGTATCGATACGGCTACCAATGAAGGGTATTACTGGGACGGCAGCGTCTGGACTGGCTTTCGGGGAGAGGCAGCCGTTGGAAGCATCGCCACGGGTACTGGGTCTGTCGCTATCACACCAGTTGCCGGTACTACGGCCGGTGAGATTAAACTTGATACGGCGTTCACTAGTAGCACTGCTGCGGCTCAGTTTATAGCTGGTCCGACTGCTAGCGCAGGTACGGTGAGTTACCGATCAATCATTGGTGCGGACCTGCCGACCGCTGGAACCGCAAAGGGTGCGGTCGCGGTTTCAGGCAACGGCTTGAAGATGGACGGGGAGACACTTGAAATTGATAACGAGATTGCGGCTTCTACAAGCTTCGGTGTTACTCAGGTAAACGTGAATGGTTTAGTAACTGATCATCGAGTCATAACTGGAGATGATCTGCCGATACCCACGACTACAACGGTGGGCGCAGTGATGATCGGAGATGGCATTGCTATTTCTAGCACCGGCAGCATCAGTCTTGATGAGCAGTCTGGCGTAACACCTGCTGACTATACGAAGGTGACGGTCAATGATCGAGGGATTGTCACCGCTGGAGCGAATCTAGCCGCCGCTGATATCCCTGACCTGAGTGCGGCGAAACTCACCAGCGGTTATGTCAATCCTCAGCGGATCGATAGCCACACGATTGAGCGAGAAAAGCTAGCGCCTTATTCCATTGCGTTTATTCAGGAGGCCTCACCGGCCACTGACGACGCAACACTTTTTGCTGGTTGTCTCTGGTTCCAGGAATCCACAGCACAACTGCGCATGTGGAACGCCAACGCTTGGACATCGGTTGGGTTCGGTCGTCTGGCTGCAGACAACCTGCGATTCGGTGGAACGATTAGCGCAACTTCAGGCGATATCACTGGGGTCACTTCTGCTGGCATAACAGCAGGGCTAACCATAGGGACTGATTTACCAGTTGCTACTGATGGGCTAGGGGGTTTGTATTTAGTTGTTGATGAAGCCGGCTCTAATATCAACGTCACATCAGGGTATAGCTATGACCCAGGCGACTGGGTGCTTTGCATTAGTGAAGACGCAGGCTGGGTAAGGATCGATACTCTTTCAGGTGGTGGTGGTGGAGGGAGCGACACTCTTGCCGGCTTGCTAGATACGCTAATAACTGCGCCCACAGAAGGCGATGTATTGGTCTACGGTTCCAACGCTCTATGGACGAACGAAGCGACTTTATCTGGGGGAGTCTATTAAACCTCACCACTAGATTTAAGTGTAAGTAGAATGAGGAAACCCGCGTATGTCGGGCGGATCTTCTGACGGTATGTCATGGCCACAAGAATCAAGCTCAAGAACTCGACCGTCCTAGACAAGGTTCCTACTACCTCTGACATCGAGGTTGGTGAGCTAGCTCTGAACTGCAATTCCGGGAGTCCTGGCGCTTATATCCAAGATTCAGGCGGCAGCATCGTAAAGCTGGCTGGAGCGGGCAGCATTACGACGCCTGACGCAACTGAAACGATAGAAGGTATTGCGAAGATCGCGACGACTCAAGAAGTCACGACAGGAACGGATGATACAAAAATAATTACACCCGCAAAACTAGCAGCTGTAATTCCTTCGAGTGCAACTGAAACGATAGAAGGTATTGCGAAGATCGCGACGACTGCAGAGGTAACTGCTGGGGTTGATGACACAAAAATAATTACACCAACAAAACTGGCAGGTGCAATACCAGCCGCGCAGGATCTGCAATCAGTTTGCGATGCAGGAACAGCAACAACAACAGGCGCTTCTTTTGCGGGTCAGGTAACTGTTCCTGAAACTCCTAATGCTGATGCATCTGCTGCGTCTAAAAAATATGTTGATGATGAGATTACAAATAGTATCTCTGCTGAAGATTTCTGGGATCGTGCGGGAACAACTATATCGCCAAAGAATTCTGGAGATGACTTAGATGAAATAGGCAGCATCACTGCGACTGCCACGGTTACAGCAAACGTCTTCTCCGGTAGTTTACCTTATAGTGATTTAACAGGAAAACCAACGATTCCGACTAATAATAACCAACTAGCAAACGGTGCAGGTTATTACAAGAGTGGAGATAACGCTAGTTTTGGCACTGTCACTGCTTCTTCATTGAGTGGTGATGGTAGTCAGCTAACGAATGTCCCTTACAACCAACTCGGCGCTCTTCCTTCCCTGCCATGAGTACACCTGCCGACACTGACATTTACCTCGTCATTAGAGGAGGCACTTCTTATCAAGTAACTTACGAAACCATCATGTCGACTCTCGAAGACACGGATCTACTTCTCGTCAACCGAGGCACTTCGTCCTACCAGATCACGGCTGCAGACTTCAAGAGCGGGGTAGTCCCGCCGGCTGATCCGCTAGTTGTTAATGCCAGTCTTAGTACATCGACCGCTGAAGTTGGCACCGCCATAAATGTCAACGTTTCAATTTCAGGGGGAACAACTCCCTACAGCAATACATATCAGTGGAAGTCGAAGAATCCGAGTGGAACGATCAGTAACATTGGTGGTGCAACATCTGTGTCTTACACTCCAATAACTGGAGACATAGGCAACACGTTGGCCTGTGCGGTCACCGTTGACGATGACGGCGGCCAGTCTGAAACAGTTACTACTACTTTCACTCAAGCTGTAGTTGAACCAGGCGCTGGACTTGTTAAAGCATCAACCAGATTCAACCCTGCTTACGACAGTCACCTAAACCGGACGCCAACTAGTGCTGGTAATAGGCGCACCTGGACCTTTTCGTGTTGGGTGAAAAGAAGCGAATTAGGTAGGGCTCAGTCACTTTTTAGCAGTACAGGCGGTGGCAGCACTGACTCAGGATATCTTCAATTTGGATTTAGAAGTACCGACATATTAGAAATAGGAGGGGCTCTCACTTGGTGGCTTCAAACTAATCAGGTCTTTCGCGATACTGCCGGCGGGTACTATCATATAGTATGTGCTGTTGATACTACAAATTCCAATGCAGATGATCGCATTAAATTATATGTTAACGGCAGTCAAATAACCTCTTTTGCTGCAAGAAGTAACCCAGCTCAGTATTTAGATTTAGCTATAAATCAAGCTTATGGAAACTATATAGGAGTTGAATCCAGCACAAACTATAATAATTGCTACTTATCACAAGTCTATCTGATAAATGGACAAGCACTCGGACCTGGATATTTTGGATATACAGACCCACTCACAAACACTTGGAGACCTAAGAAATATACCGGAACTTAT
>Ga0080013_1003150_pt1 | contig 17932 bp, 15 predicted proteins | sample ETNvirenome_6_85_FD_69236 | JGI IMG/M metagenome (GOLD analysis project Ga0080013, IMG submission 69236) | Marine viral communities from the Pacific Ocean - ETNP_6_85 (SPADES assembly) (version 2) | ecosystem: Environmental > Aquatic > Marine > Oceanic | place: Pacific Ocean | collected 2013-06-19 | reverse complement strand
AAATATTTGCTGGCGAATCAGAGGATAGGATGCTGATCGAAAGACCCAAAACATACATCAGATGTGAAAACAATTACTGTCGAGTTGCAGATTTTTGCAACCAACTTAACAAAGAGGTGGAAAATGACAGCTAAGAAGAAAGATGATGATAAGTCGATAAGCCTGTGGGGCAGGCTTTCAAAGATAGACTGCTCTGAGCATGTCGAAAAGAAGGGTAATTTCAATTACCTGTCATGGGCATGGGCGTGGGCGACTCTCAAGGAACATTGCCCAGACGCAACTTTTGAAAAGCACTGGTTTAATATGGGTGATCCGTCCTATTCACTGCCTTATGCGATGGACAAGCAGGGCAATGCCTACGTCAAGGTGACGGTGACGGTGGATGGACAATCGATAAGTGAGACATATCCCGTTACCAATCATTATAATAAGAGCATCCAGAAGCCTGACTCAATGGAAGTGAACACGGCGCTCCAGAGATGCTTAGTCAAAGCAGTCGCATTTCATGGGCTTGCGTCTTATCTCTACGCGGGTGAGGACTTGCCTCCTGATACAGAAGACGAAAAGCCAGCCCCCTTGCTGGCAGGTTTAAGCGACGATGAAGAGGAGCGAGCAGCGATTATTCAGTTCGATGGCGAAAAACCTAAAAAAGAGGCAGAAGAACAGGCTAAACAAAAGTCCATAGCGGAGTGGCGCGAAGCCTTTCTGGGTCATCCAGAAAAACCTGTCGTTGAAAAAGACGGGAAGATGGTTCTCGCCGCTCCTGTCGAAGAAGGTGACTACGATTTGGTTCTGAAAGTCATCGAAACATTCATGCCGCGAGTAGGTGATCCACAACTGGAGACTGACAGGAAAAAGGTGGTGTCATCTATCGCTGGTTTTTGGCGCACCAATGTTGCGTCATTTGAGAAAATCATGGCCTCAAGTCCCGAAACCCACGCCACGATCCTTGGGATGTTCAAGGACGCAAAGGCGACGGCGAACCGTGGGAATATCTGGCATCAAACAATCGAAATATAGGAGAGAAAAATGGCGAAAAATCCAACCTTTGGATCAGGAGTGTTGTTCAGAAATAAAGGCAAACTGGACAAACTAAATTTTCAATCTGCAAGAAGCGAAAAAGCCTACGACAACGCACCTGACATGACTGGTACACTTGGCTTCACCAAGTCAGAGGCAAATGCTCTCATGCAATACTTGAAGAGAGCGTTTGAGAACGCCAGCGAAGACGCATATGGCAAGGTCAATGTCGGCTTTGCTGCGACCATCAGAGATTCCGCCAAGGCGGGCGATTACCTTTCCGCTTGGTGCAGCGAACCCTATAGAGCCGAGTCCAAACAAGAGGCTCCACAAGCTGTAAGTCAAGTCTCTGACCTAGACGATGACATACCGTTCTAGCCAGCATTTATCAAGGGTTAGGGGGCAACCGTGCCTTATATGCGGTAGCCCCTACTCTTGCGCCCATCATCTTAGGTTCTCGGAGCCACGGGCGATGGGGAAAAAAGTCAGTGACGCGAATACGGTTCCCCTTTGCCATGACCACCACATGGAGCTTCATGCCTACGGAAAAGGCGAAAAGTCTTGGTGGGCATCTCAGGGTGTCGATCCCATTGAATGGATGTCGGAATTTTTAGCTAAACTGAATGAGGGGTTTAAGGAATATGAAGGAATATGACTGAAATCAGTAATAAAATCAGACAAAGCGCCTATAAGTTTGAATGCATTTTTCAGAGTATGCGAAAAACGAAGGAGCATATTAGTCTGACTGTTTCTTTGCATCCTAACGAGGTTCCCAGAGATTTGCTGGCAGACCCAATTGGTTCCAGATACATGGCTGCTCTCGTCAGGCTTGGTGATGACGAGGCAATTATTCCTCCGAGGATTCAGATGGAAAACAGCCAACTTGTTCAAGCCGCTGGAATGCTTTGTCGCGATGAGAAATTCCAGCAATGGCTGGTCGATAGCGGATGCGCCACCGAACTAAATGAGGGGGCTGCTGGGAATGCGCTCAGACGACTGTTATGTATCGATTCGAGAAGACAAATTGGCGAAGAAGAGCAAACTGCGGAACATTTCAAGCAGATAAAAGAGGTTTTTGAATCGGGTAAACTGATGGGGAGGAAAGAAGATGAAACCGAGTAGTACTTTGAAATCATTTTTTGACCGTGTGAGTGGAATTGTTTCAAGCGACAGAAGCCGTAGCTATGGCGATCCTATTCTTAATCACATGCGGATAGCCGACCTGTGGAATGCATGGCTTCAAAACCGTTTATGGGGACCAGAAATTACACCGTATGACGCTTCCATGATGATGAATCTTGTAAAATTTGCACGATGTCAGCACAAGCCATCAACATCAAGCCACGAGGACATCGCTGGATATGCATCAGTGAGCGATTTCATTTATGAAGGATTGAAAAGGGACATTGAAGAATATGAGCGGAGCCAAGGGACGACCCCACAAGATACAAAAAAGCAAGACGTACAACCTTACGTTCACCACCGAGATGGTGGAGAGGGTCAGAAAAAAAGCTAGTGAGATGCGCGTTTCCGCACCCACTGTTATTCGGGAAGCGGTGAAGTCCTATCTCGACAATGGAATAAGTATTGTCCAGCAAACTGGTAGTGGTTTTTCTGACGGCATTGAAGCTGCTCTCGCTGCCCTGAGAAAAGAATTTTCTCACACGAAGTACGCAAGCGGTAAAACACTTGGAGAAGTTGCTGCTGAGAAAGTTAAAGAGAGATTGGAAAATGAAAAAAAATAGCAGCCAAACCAAAGCCCAAGAGGCAAATCAAGCCAGTTTTCGCGTCTATAAAAAAGCAAAAAAGATGAGAAATTGGGTTAAAAAAAACGGCAGTCCCAGTAAAGAGCGAGATAAGACGGACGTAGAAGAGTGGTTAAAGAGCAATGAAGTTAAGATTTGCCCACCCTTACGACCAATCATCTCCCCCCTCGGACGCGGTGATCCACAGTGGGGATATGACACTTCAGATAGACTTACTTACGGCGCTTCTGGGTGTTATTGGAGAGTCTTACGTCGAAGGCGTGGCTAGGCGGCGTGTTCCTCCGCGCAAAGTTCGTCAGGAAAACAGGAGTTAAGGGCTATGACACATAAAGCGATTCCTACCAAATATGCTGGACATACGTTTAGATCGCGGCTGGAGGCCCGCTGGGCAGCGTTTTTTGATGTCTGTAAATGGGACTGGGAATATGAGCCAGTTGACCTTAATGGCTGGATTCCAGATTTTCGACTGACTAGTCGCGCTCCACAAGGTAATGATTTTCACGGCACCAGCGTTTTTGTTGAGGTTAAGCCGATCACTAAGTTTTGTCAGGCGACGGTCAATAAAATTCAACACGCCTCAAAAGAAAGCAAAAATTCGGGCGAAGTTTTATTGCTTGGAGAGGGGCTTTTGGAGGGGCATGAGAGCTATGGGTATGGCGTTAATGAATCGGTCGCTTATCTGGGATGGCTTGGGGAGCGGTGGGGAGAGGGGCCACTTGGGGAAAAGGGAGGAGATGGGTGGGTTTGGGATTACACGCCACTGGCTTGCAACTCTGTTCCCAACAATGATCAGCCTTATGATTTTCGCTCCCTAGATAACGATTATTCATGCCGATTGAGCGGATTTTATGATGGCGGTCATACTCACGATACCCTGTATGGGGACGCAAAAAAGCTATGGGGCAAAGCCAGTAGCGCTGTGCAGTACAAGGGTTCTGAAGCTAGTGAATAAGAAAAAGAATTAAATGCCAAACTTGCGTAAAAGGGGGCGAGAAGATCGCGCTCTAATCTACACAGATTGGCGCAGAACAATTGACGCAGGAACCTATTGCCAAGATATCGACCAAGTCGAGTATAGAATCATAGATGGTGAAATTGTTCCCGTTCTAATGTTGGAGCTTACGCGGTATGACCATGACATAGAGCCAACACAGAACTATTTCGCTGCCATACTGGAAAGGTTTGCCAAATCACAACGGAAGACCGCAACTAAACTTGCGGCGCTTTTGGGTGTTAATTGCATTATTGTGCTGTTCAAGCACGATCTGACGAGATTCTGGATTTTCAATTTAACCACAAACCAAGGCTGGTATAGCCTTGATAAAAAGGGGTACAAAGATTGGTTGATGAAGTGTCGTGGAAAGAATTGAGGGGGTGCAGGAAAAATAATGGAAATATCATACGCGACAATTTCTGACTTAAAATATATCGACAGCTTGCAAAAAAAGAACGCGGAAGAATTGTCTTTTTATCCCGCACAAGTTTTTGAAAGAGAAATTGAGTTCAAAAGAGTTCTATTGGCAAAAATCAATAATGAACCCGCAGGGTATTTGTATCACGGCGCTTTTAGACCGCTAATCAAAATCCACCAAGCGTGCATCGAATACGATATCAGGGGGCAACTATATGGTGCTGAACTGGTAAAGTTTCTTATTGAGATTTGCGAAATTCAACAATGTTTGTCTATAAAACTTAGATGTGGTTCTGATATTTCAGCTAATTTTTTTTGGCAGGCAATGGGTTTTTATTGTGAAGGCGTGACCCCTGGAGGTGTCCGAAGAATGCGAGAAATAAATAACTGGCGCTATGATTTACAGGATGTCTGGTTCATTGAAAAAGTCATTCCAAGTAATAAAAAACAAGACGCATCCGTCTGGCGCAAGCGTGATAAATCCAAAAAAATATCACAATTCTCAAGAGGTAAAAAAATATCTGATTATCGAAAAAATATTGTGGGAGAAAACAGTGAATAAGAAAAAGAATTGAGGGGGAGTTGACAAGACTCCCCCTCTGAGGTGACGCCCATCTCTTATCAGTCCTAAAGGAGCCGAGATGAACAAAACAAGATTAGCGACTATCGAAGAAGTTGTCCAACAATATTTCAATCAGCACCGAAATGGTACTATTTCAGTATCGAGGTCAAAATCCGCTTGGAAGAATATGCAGCCCCTTCTTGGCAAGGTTAGGGTTGGCAACCTTACAGGACAGCATATCTCAAAATACACAAAATTTCGGGCAAGCCAGGTCGCACCTGGAACAATAAATTTTGAATTAGGCGTTCTATCTGCTGCTCTGCGGTGGGCAAACAAACAATCATATATTTCCCAGCAAATTGTTATTGCCCGACTGCCGATACCAGAAGCAAGGCAGCGGTTCCTAACTAAAGACGAGTGTAAACGCCTTATTCAAGTCTCAAAAGAATACCCACACCTGTATGCATTTGTCGGGGTGGCTCTTTTAACAGGTCAACGTAAAGAAGCAATTCTGGGTCTGAGGCAAGACCAGATTTTCTGGGATCAGGGGTTTGTTGATTTCAATGATCCCTCGTCACCAGACCACGCCAGAAGAAAAAACAGAGGCATTGTCCCCCTTGGCGTAGAGTTGCGCCAGTTCTTAGAACAATACAAAAGTGATTGCCCGTATGTCATTAACAAAAACGGCAGACGTATTCGTGATTTCAGGAAGTCGTGGAATAAGATGGTCGAGGAAGCTGACCTGATTGGTGTTACGCCTCATGTTCTGAGGCATACTGTTGCGTCTCATCTTGTGATGGACGGCGCACCACTTATAGATGTCTCAAGATTACTGGGGCATAAGGACAGTAGAATAACAGAAAAGGTGTACGCGAAATTTTCGCCAGATTATTTAAAAACTGTAACGGAACGATTATCTATAGCGGCCTGATTGCACTCGGCTTCTTTCAATAATAAGCATTGGCCAATCAATATTACTTCTTTAACTTAGTAATTTGGTCGGTTTTCTCTTGACTGGACCTGCTACTACCCAGCCAGAAATTGCATGTTTGCGTAAATGCGGCCGCGAGCGTACCTAACAATATGTAGATGATTTCAGAATTTCCGTCAGGGATTGGATCGGCCAGGATGAGCCACAGCATTATGCTAAACCCAATCACAATGAGAATTGACATTGCACACACCGCCCATGCGTGGAGGGGTGACCTCCCAGCCATAGTCCTTGCTGACATCCTATCTTGAGCGTGTGTTCTCGCAGACTCAAGCCGCTCATGGCTGAGTTGCATCTGTAATTCGATCTGCAAATCTGGATTTGCACGGAACTTCTTGATGGCCTCAATCCCCTCCGCTTCGGAGGATATGTTTGTCCCCGTAATAGAGGAGGCCACATTCACCACCTTTTCTGCAACCTTTTCAGCGTCCTTTCCGACCAAGCTCCCGACAAGATCAGGAAGAAACTCGGAGGCCAAGGTTATGGCGATGGGGATGAGGGCAGGAAGCATTTAGATCACGCCCCTTTCGCGCAAGATTACAGCTATGCCAGCAACAGCTATGCCAGCAACGGCAACCCAAAAATTATCTACAATCACCGAAACACCAATAAAGACAGCCGCTCCTGCTGCCCACGTTGATGGCTCCGACGCTCGGTTCATCATCCACTTGGCAATATCCATTCTATTTCCTTGGCCTCTACTGAAGCTCCCCTGTTTCAATCATAGTCGCAATTGTTTTACTGCGATTAGGCAGTTGTTTTGCGTAATTAGAGTTTAAAAGTTCGTCTGCTACCTGCGACCAATTTACCCTACCATGAACGGCTTCTTCCCACAAATTCATCGTTTTCTTGAATGATAACAACGTGTTAATGCCAAGATTAAAGTGTAAATCTATAAGTGCATGTTGCCTTGCATCATTCCCCCTACGCCACCAAGGAAAGACCTTATCCAATTCTGAGATACATATCTCTATGTCTTCGTCCAACATATCAACAGCGGTCTCTACAGAGATGCCCCTGCTCGATAAATTTCTCCCCACGCCAATCGTCCAAAAACCCGCCGTGCATTTATAGAGTTCAAGTTTCATTGATTCGTGATCGATAAGCTGTTTTTTTAGCTGAGAAATATTCATTGTCTGGTCAATGCTTCTGTTCTCAGTTTTTTGATGTTATGAGAATGGAGAAGTTCGTTGATTTGTGTGTCAACTCCCCTAACGCTATCCCGTCTTTCTTCTGGGGTAAGAGACCTGTCATTGACCAGTTGTTTACGGAAAACTCTCAAGGCAACTATCTCTTCGCGTAACGCTTCTATTACTGGTTGATGCATCGCCAGGTTCAGGCGTGACAGTTGATACTTGTCTGCTCTATTTAAATCCCCGCCCTCTATGAGGGAGTTCAGTGTTTCAACAAAAATGTCCAGTTCAGTCTTTAAGTCGTAGAAAGTGTGAAGCGGTCCTTTCCCTTCTGACTCCTGCAAAAACCTGCCAATAACAGGCTCTTCATATATGGACCTCGCTGCGCGTTCAGGCAGACCTATTGCCTTTCGGCTCACAGAATCTCCCAGCATAAGCGCATAGCTTCCAAGAGTTCCGATGTATCCTCGCACAACATGGTCAATTTTTTCCGCATCAACCCGCAACTCTAAATTTTCATCAAGTGCTTCGGATAAGGCAATCGCAGCGGGGGATGCATAATCAGGATTTGCCATCCAACTCTCATTTCGTCCTTGCCAGTAGGTGACAATTTCACGACCTGTATACCAGTTTTTATTCATCATTGCTTCAAAGGCGGGCTGGAACCACTGTGGGAAAGACACATTAAATGTGGTGGTAAGATGTCTCCACGATGCTCTTCCAATCTCACGCCCGTCTGTTGAGCCTTCAATAAGTTGCATAATTCTTTCAGGGATAACCTTGAAGAGAACCCCAACTTCAAACGGAATCGGCATACGGAAGGCTGAACTATCCCGTGTACCGCCAAACCATGTGGGTGGAATAATCCAATAATTGTCTTTCACATGCTCAGGAGCATTGTGATACCAGGGATTATCTTCTTCGTCTCCTCTGTTCTGCGCCATGTGGTAAGCAGCGGTCAGGGAAACGATCGTCAGCGCCCTGAAGTAAAACCTCTTTCTTCGTTTTGCTTGGTCAACAGAACCAATATCGCCCTTTGCACCACGGTACAGGACATCAAGCCCTTGGATGCGAGCATTTAAGAACGGCACAACGGCGGTCAGATAGCGCATACTTGAATGTGCGCCCTTGCGCGAAAAGTTAATTATCTCCAGCGCCTCAACAATGGCCCTTGTCTCATCCCCCGTTTCCTTGAGTACCCTGTTATAAACAGCTATTCTTGTGGAGGAGTCAGACGCACCACTAATATTGTCCAGCGTGTTCCACATGGAAATAAACGGGTGGCGCACTGGGCTTTTCAGCTTCTGGTGCTTGCGGAAGGCTTGCATAATATTTTTGGAGTCACCCTTAAATTCGTACCCGCCGACAACTCCGCCCGCAATGAGGGCTTTTGCAGAAGATGATCCCGTCAAAGCCTCGCCGTATCCCTTTAGAGTGCCAATGACAGGACGTACCTTTATACCTGATGTAACCCACGACGTGAGCGTGTCCCTCAACATATTTGCTGCCATGAAGGACGGGTCTTTGGTCACCATCTCGCGCAAGAAACGGGCTGGTGCAGCCTGAAGCTCAAGAAACGGCATATTAACATCGCCTGTTGCCTGAAGGGCATTCACCAACATGCTGTCTTGAACCTCAAACCATTTTGTTTCACCCTTAATTCGGACACCGAGCCTGTTGGGATGAGGTTCCCTGTTATCCTCTGGGATGGAGGCGGCAAGGTTGAGATAAAGCATATCCCTGATTGCACGGCTTACAGCAATGTTTTGCATGGAGGCTGTTACAGCAGCGCTGGCATTTTGTAAGATGTTGTTAAGAGGATCGGCAATCCTCTGATTATCAACCGCAATTCTTACATTGGCACGGGGGTTCAGTTCTTTTAGCGCTTGCAATCTATCCTGTAATTGTTTGCTGTCACGCGAAGTGTACCTTCCGCTGTCGGCAACATCATTGACCATGACCCAATAGACTGGCTTACCCCCCTTGAGTTCGCGGGGTTGTTTTGTCTGCCAAAAGCTCTGGAACATTTTATTGTTTCTGTTGTCATCCAGCGTCTTGTAAAGCACATCTTTAGTGGGGGTTCCTTCGCCCGATACCAGTTGATAGGCAACGCCCGCATCCTCATAAAGCTCCCTATAAAAGGGGAGATAGTCTGCATTTTGTTTCCAGAGTGTCGCCATGTCTTGGGAAATGACCCCTGCGTCCACCATCATATTTACAACAGAATTATTCCAAAGCTGGTATTTCCTGTGCGCTTGTTTGATGGCAGGGTCTTTTTCCCCGATTGCTAATGCTGCCTCAATATCTGCATCTGTCAGGGTTTTTTCACGCCCCTCAGCGTTAAACCTCTGGGCGCGTTTGCCGATGGAGTAGAGAAGAAACGATTCTAACAACCCCTTACTTTCCAGAGGATTCAGAATATCAAGAAGCCCTTCCACCTCATCCGCACTTTCCCAGCGTATTTGTTTGGTTGTTTGTTCCCCTGTAACAGGGTCAACCACAATTTCCTGATAAGCGCTTTCCTCTATGAGGCGATCCATAGCCCTCTGGTATTCAGCCCTAACTGCATCCTGATGTTTCCCTGCTGCCGCAGAAACCTTTAAGCTATCTGAATTGATAGCGTAGACGCGACCACGATCATATATTGGTGGGCCAACTGTTAATATGCCAGATATTATTCCAGATGCTCTATCCAAGAGAGCAAACGCCGCAGAAGCTGCCGAGTCAGTTGCAATGTCGTGATCCAGCCCCTCTTCCCTGCGTTTTTTCTGCACAAGTTTCTCGGTCTTGAAAACACTTGCCCATTTATCAACAAGATGGTGGCGGAAATATGTACCCCGCCCCCACGGATTATTGGGGTTGTATTTATCAAGCCCTCCTATCCCCAGAACTTTTTCTCCAAGGGTTTGGTCGGGGGGTGACCCACCTATAATTTTTTTATGAAGGGCTTTCTCTTCAGGTGGCAGTTGCGCGTACCTACGCTTTAGACTGTATTGCTTTCTGAGTTTTAATGTCTCTCGTTTTGAATTTGGATTTTCTCCAGCAATTGATTCATTCGCAGCCTGCGTTGCCGCAACGCTTGCGTTTGGATTAATTATTGGGCTGTCCATAGGACGGGTAACGTCTTTTTTGTTCGCATTGTTCGGGAAGGCCGTGACAAGAGCCATATAACCCCTGCCTTTAAGCTCTGGTCTTGCCGATACCACGTTGGAGAACATATTAAATGGCACTTCACGGAATATAAGCGTGGAGGGATATTTCCATTCTGGATTGTCCCACCTTAGCTTGATGAGTCCATTTTCCTGCCTGAGAAGCTGGAAATTTTTGGCTTGATCATCAACTTGCTGGCCCCGCGCCTGCCCATCTCTATGAGGCCAATACGCACCCATAACAATCTCAACAAAATCAGAGACACTATTTGCCGGTGTATTTTCAACTATTTCGGCGCGGTGACGGTTAGCGTGAATTAGCCCAAAGCCCTTGTCTCGACCTTCAATCTTCTTATTAACACCTCTGTGTATAATCACAGGCCACGCCCTGCCATTCCATATTAAAGAGGCGTCATTTTTAAGTTGGGGCGTTACAAGATGCTCAATTTTAAATGCATCCGCTGGTATACGGGAATAGCCAAGCTCTTTTGCCAACCTAGAGAACCATGATTCCGTTTCGGAAAGGTGTCTTTTCTGAACGTCCTTAGACTCTACCTCGCGCCTCTTAAATGAATACTGGGGTGCCTGTTGATCCAAATATTGCTGTTCCAAAGTGGCAACCGCTTCTGCTTTGGTGAATCCGATACCCGTTAAACGGTCTAAGCCATCAGCCCTATGCCATACAGCATAACCAAATTGTTCAGTATCTCGGAAAATCCGTACAGTCGAGCCATCCCCAAGCGTAACTATATATTCTCCAGTTTCTGAGAAATCGGGGGCGCGTTTGACGGTAGCGGCTTTTCGGGCAATTGAATACTGAGCGGTTGTTCGCGTTACGCGGCGAGGGGTCTTAACAGTAGCAAAATTGCTTTCGAGTGGTTGGAGGTTTGAAAGAAATCTATTAAGAGCATCGGCGCTATCGGACGCAACATATCCCTTGAAGTTTCCACTGTCCCAAAACTGCGCCACCGCCCTAAAATTACTAGCAAGAATGTTTTCAGTCTCAGCGGTAGAAATCATATTTTCGTGCATTCCTACCAATGTTTCTTCACGCTTCTTGGTTATATCGGCCTTTACAAAGTATTGCTCCTTGAATTTATCTTTCTTGGATTCATTTTTATTCCACTGGTTGCGTGTCTCTTTTGCGTCATCAAAGACTTTCTCTTCAATAATAACCAACCCATCGGGCTTCGCCATTTCTTTCATGCGCCTGATTTGCGGCTCACGATCCTTTGAAATGAACTGAAACACCATTGCCTCGTGGACAGCATCAAACTTTCTATCAGGTCGGTAATACCTGATTGTTGTTCCATCTTTTTCCTGCCACGCAATTTGGCCTTCTTGCTCTGCCGCGCCAAAGGCAGCGATTTCATATCCCGCACCTTCAACAGGATTACCAGAACGGAAGGTTTCTGCCATTGCTGTGTTGGGGTCAACACCCAGTGTGCGGATGTTTCCATCGGAACGAGAGGAAATAGTCTTGTTCAGTGCGCCTTCTGAGGCTCCGATATCAAGCATATCGGCACCATCGCCGTAGCTTTTTACCAGCGCCTCACCAATGGCAGCTTGTGCTTCTCTGAAACCAGGGATACTGGTTGCTATGTGTAAATCGAAATTACCGAGACGAGACTTATACTCGGCATCAAACCCCAACTCGTCCGATAGGGTGATGACAGGCTTGTATGCCTGTCCAGTGGTGGGACGGCCTTTAATTCCTTGGGTAACTTTAGCAAAAAAGGCAGTGGTTTTCTTGCCGTCTCCAGTAAGCTCGTCTGCGCCTACATAAATCCGTCTGAGATCATCCTCACGGCCTGTTCTTCCGTAAGGCCGTCCTCTGTCATCAGCTTCTCTATCAAGTCCCGCGACTCTGCCTGTTGCGACGGCTTCTTCGCGGATCGTCGCCCACCGACCTGAATGCCTGATTTCGTTAAAGCGTTGCGAAGATTCCTCTCCACTTCTTCTAACGTCATTCCTGGCCTTATCGCTGTAAGCTCCAGATTGTTTGAGCCTTTCGATTTCTTCACTTGTTGTGACTTCATTTAGCTCTCCTAAATCCCATATGGCCTTTTGTTTGCCACTATCCGCCACATATAATGCAGTATCAAGTGTATCATATATATGCACGGCATCAAGATAATATGTGCCTTCGTGCAACCAGCCGCCAGCGTAAACCTCTTGTTCTGTTGAGTCAGTAACCGCTAACAAAGTTTTCGCAAACTCTCGAATCGTTTTATCGTCCAAGAAGTTTTCTTCTATTCGGATTTCTGCCGCTTTAATCGGGGCAACAACGAAACCCGCTTTGAGAGGTGCGCTTCCATCCACGCGCACGGTAAATCCTTCTGGATTTTGTTTGATAATATTTATGAGGGCTGATTCATTTATCGGGGTTTTCGCGGTTGGACGGGCGATGGAGTATTGGGACGGGGTCTCTTTTTCATCAACCTCACCGCGATCTCTGCCAGTTCCTCTGGTGTCTGCGTCGATACCTTGTCTGGCGGTCCCTCGCTCCAGGGTGCGTAGATTGGCTTCGGCTTCATTTAGAACCTCTCTTCCTTCCAACAATAAATCAAATGCTTGTGAATAATCGGTATTCAGGTCTTTTACCTGAGCGCCCAGTTTTTCGTATAGTTTTTTCTCAGGATACCACAGGATAGCTTGAAGGTCGGCATTCGTTACTTCAATGCCGTCCCTGCTTAGTTTCTCCTTGGTTTTATTCATTATGCGCCTGACAGATTTTCGGTATCCTGACCCGAAGGGGTTGTCTTTTGGTTTAATCTGTCCATCGTATAAGGCTTGAGCCGCCTTGGCCCATTCTGGCTTTTTTTCTTTAGACCACTTCTTTGGATTTTTCTTGTATTCTTTCTGCACCTCTGGGGTTTTGAAAATTCTTTCATTCTCAAGACGTAACTCACCGGCCAACTCTATAATCGCGTCAGTGTCCTTGGCCTCAACAGCTTCCCGCATTCTCCCAATAAGTTCGCGGTCTCCCCTTTCAATTAGCGCTTTGAACAATCTCTCTTGTTGTTTTGGAAATGCACCTGGGTTACCTACAAGCCTTCCAGTCAATCTTCCAAACGTCCTCATCAACCACATATCAATGGTGATGGGATTAAAATTTCCATTAAGGTTTTGGTAAAACCCCTGCCCTATCTTTGCCCCCAAAAGATATGACCCAAAAACAGTTTCGCCCATTCCCTCTTGCTTGGGGACTGGAAAATTAAAACCCTCTTCTGTCAGTTGCTTTACTGTAAACTCTTCATTGAAAAGCTGATGTACTTCTGAAATCCCACCTTGATTGTCAAACCGTTCAATCAAAGAGTTTAACAGAGAGAAATTATCTCTCATGTCTTTAGAGCTTTTTCCCTTGCCATAATTTGAAGGGAATTTCCCGTTTTCTCTAAAATACGAATATACCTGATCAGCATATTTTGCATTTAAAATAACATTTGTGTTTTGGCTTGTAACAGCCAACGAGACAAAGAAGGCAAACCTTGCATCAGGATTGGTTTTTATTTCTGGATACATCCGAGAAGCCTTCTCCAGCGCCTCTTGTATTTTTTCACTGTACCAACCAGAAGCATTGTCGCCATATTGCAACGCAGCTTTAGCCTCAAGAGCTAAAACATCAGAAATTAAATTATCTTGGCTTTGATTTTTTTCAATTAAGATTGGTTTCTTATGAACCCTCAGCCCCTTCATATCAAGAAATTCAGCAGCAAAAGGAACGCTCATTCCTGAGCGGGGGGCTAGTGCGTCATTATACAAAATGTCTACGGCTGAAAGCCTTCTTACTTTCCCCTTTGGCGGAATGGGTCTGCCATTCAATGTGAGGTTATTGTTCCCCTCATTAAACGCGGTGAAGGCTGTGTCTCTCGGACGAACCCTTTCCCGCTTAATAGAGAATTGCGTAATGGGGGCATCTACCTCATGCTGCCCAAGCCTCTCTCTTGTTTCTTGGGCGGTTACGACTTGTTCCTGCGTGGGGGTAACGCCTGCGGGTACAAATTCAGTAGATACTGGAACTGGTGCGTATTTCCCGAAAACATCAGCCGCAGAAAGAACATTAATCTTTTTAAAGCCCCTTCGCATGGCAATGAAGAAATCAGCTATGCGGTTAAAGAGATTGCGCGGCTTCCCAACAACCTTCATTACGCCATCCGCATAAGCGCGGAACGCCTCAGCGACGGCTTCTTCGACAAGGTCTTCCTGCGTTAGGGATTGACCTTTATATACTTCAGAAATCTCATCAAACCATGTCTTGTCGAGTTTCCCCCCCTCACGGGTAACGGCATTGTTCGTTTCGACAAAGTTAGTCAAAACCTTCCAGTCGGCTTTGGTTATAATCCCTGTATTCCTGAGAACGTGTATGATCTCATGGCTCATTACACTGCTTAATTGTTTAAGCGCCTGTTCCCTTGAAGGGAGAGACCCGTCCTGATTGTCTTCCAAGGCATCCAGCGCCAACACAATTACCTGCTTATCGTCGGTCGTCTGGCGAATCATTCCTTCCTTCGTTTCCTTTGCGCCCTCTTCCGTAAGGGTGTTGACGTAACGGACAGCCAGCGGAACATTCTTTAATGCAGGAATTTTATTCTGGAATAACCTTAACGTCCTACCCAAGGCTTTATTGATAGCCTCACGCCCGCCCAAGTTTTCCATGCGTTGTTTGAATTGTGAAGTTGCCCGCGCCCTTGAAGCGCGGTTTTTCATCTCCTGCGCCGCTTGCTCAGAAGTTAGTTTTGAGTCTGTATCTGAGCGCCTTACAAGAATACCTGATTTGGGGGCAACAGCACCTTCGCCAGTTGTCTCGATAGAACCACCGCGCAGCAAGCGCCCTCGGAGAGGAGATATAGTCCCTTCTTCTTGCGCCCTTGCCCGCTCTTGGGCTTCAATTAACTCGCCTCTTTGGAGGGGGGTTTTAACAGGGGCTGGTCTATTATAACGATAAACACCACGCCTCTGTTTCCCACGCGCATTCGTTGCATGTCTTATATCGCCACGCCTTAACGCACGTTCTATAATCTGCCCTGTCGGCTCACCCGTTTTATCCAGAACATTATTTATATCACTCTTTTGGAACTCTCCCTTTTCCAAAACCCTTCCGCTCTTTTTACCAACAGTACGGCGGGGCATATCCCTCGCCATAGCAATAACAGTGGCGTATTGGCTTGAGGTAAAATCTGGTTGTCGAATGGTGGGGAGACTGGTGGGCTGCGAGAAGGAGGAGAGTTCGTCTAGTTTCATCTGGATTGTCGCCAGTTGCGCTCCAGACATGCGGTTTAAATCTTTACCGCCAGTCAAGCGATAAATAAATCTGACAAATCCATCATCATGTGTACCTGTCTGACTACTGGCTTCACTGTCTATAATGATATTCTTCTGAGAAGCGGTCTCCCTCACCCCTTCAATTGTTCCTGTGTTCATTGCCCCAGGTAAGAGACCATCTATAATATCCTGGCTTATGTTCGCATCAGCCATTTCGGAAATAGAAACAACGTCCCCTCTGACCTTAGTGTTTTTGCCCACCATCGAATTGTGTATGTTAATTTGTCCCGCAACTTCTGAGGGAAGGGTGTCAAACTCAATTGCAGCAGGAAGATACGTTTTACGCGCAGCATCAAGCGTTGCTTCGGTCTCTTCTATTTTAGCTTCTTTTAGAGCCTCCCTTGCAAGAGTGTCTTGTTCCACTTGGTCATGCATACGCATGATATCGAACACACCAGCGTTCATCTCGTCCTTAAATGTCTCAGCCTGTTCAACTGTAGCAAAGTACGGAGAGACCTTTATTCCCGCTCGTGTTTTGACATACGGGCCTTTATCCCCAGAAGCAACTTCGTATGAAGCGGGCATTCCATCTGTATCAAGAGCAATTTGCCCATTGGTGAAAGCAACAGGAAGATCGCCCGCCAACTGATCAACAGTTCGCTGGGCAATACTTGATATGTCAGCATCGGGTTCCATGACCCTATCGCTGTCAATACTGTGATCTTCAATTTGGAGGGGGACTGGGGGAGGGGCAGGAAGGGCGGGTTGCTTTAACCGCCGAGATTCTTCCAGAAATGGATTTGTTGTTTCTGGGGCATCTTCAGCAACCACTGTATCTTTTGGATCACCAATAACTGTGTCAATCTGTCCAGGGTCTTTTGGTCTTCGACGCCCTATAGTTGCCTGAAGAATGCCTTGGAAGATAACGCCTGCACTAGCACCATATCCAAAGTCTGATGCCCATGATTCCCCAATTTCTAAATTGGGGTCATACATATTTTTACTAATTAAATCCTGAAGAACGCCAGCGATAGCTTCTTGTGCGCCCTCTGCGCCACCAGCCAAAAAGACATTCCCCACACGCCTTAAAATTTGATTTTTTTGTGCAGCAGTAACTGTTTTTTTAGAAAGTCTAGCAGCAATCATACCCAGCGGAATACGCAATGGAGCAATTTCTGTCAGCCCCACACCACCGCCCATAATTATAGAAAGTCTTTTGTCGAGTTCTGGGATTTCTTTTCCAAAACGCTCTTGGGCTGCAAGTATGCTTTCAACTTGTTCGCCAGCACCTGCTCCAACTGCTAATGTGCCAGTGCCACCCCATCCCACCACCTTACCTGTGGCTGTCAGCGCCTTGCCCGTGGATGCAAGTCCCTTACCTGTGGCCGCAAGTCCTTTTGCTGCAAGGACGGCTCCCCCTACACCAGGAATAAGAAAGGTGGCAAAAGAACCCAATGCGCTGCCTACGCCATAAGCATCTGACTGGGCATCCCCACCAAAGAATGCCTGTACGTCCTGCCTCGCTTCCCTTGAAGATTCAACAACGCCGCTCTCTTCAATAGAGGGAAATAAGTCGGGGGCTATAGTATACGCCAGACCCGCAGCGCCCTCGGCTGCGAGAAGGGGCGTTGATACAATGCCTGTACCAACGCCACCAAGAAAATCCCCGACATGGTCGAAGAAATTTTTATCTTCTTCTTGAGCGCCTAAAGTAGAAAGGTGTTGTGCTATCTGAGTGTCAGTGAACCCAGCGCTTCGTGCGCCCTCAAGATCAAATTGTTCAGACTGCCACAGGTGGTCAATAATATCGCCATCACTAAACCCAGCGTTAATTGCTCCCTGATAATCAAATGGCATAATTCTCTACCTATCGATTATAATTTTCAATTAATTCACCTTCTGGGGGGCTCCCAGCCCCACCCTCGCCACTACCTGCTTTTATCCTGTCCTCGTAAGCCGCAATAAGAGCGGGAAGTTCCCTATATCTTGCAAAAATTGCCTGCCTTTCCACATCCGTACCTGCGTTCAAATAGCGTTGGTATGCCTCCCAAAGAAGCGTTGCCCTGTCTTGTTGGGCAATTGCTGTTTCGTCCCCCCTTACTGATTTAAGTCGATTAAATTTCCCCCCCTTTCCGTCATCTGCTAAAGGAAGACTAACTCCAGTAAATGCCTCTATCTCTCTTAGGGGGTAAGTGTTCTTATAGGTAGTTAAATCCTTCTGGTTTTTCGTCCAAGCGTCTCGGATATCCTTGAGCGCATTAGCTTGCGCCCTTCCTCTGGTCAGCGCAAAGTTTTCCGCTCCATAACTAGATGTAGACGGTGGCATAACATTTTTTAAGTGTGCGGCGATTTCGGGACCAGCGACTGCAAGATTAAGTTGGTCTGGGTTTGTTGCGTTTGGAGCAAAACCAAATGCCACACGCTCTGCCTCAGTGCCGTTCACAAATATATTGTCAATGTATTCTCTCGCCGCAGTTTGAGCCTCTGTGGGCTTCTGATAGAAAACGGATTCTTGTTGTATCCACAACGACAACCTAGCATTGGCATTCTTAGCAGCCTCAGCCATTAATGAGTTTGCAGCAGCCCTGCTTGCCACTGCTGTCTGAATATGTTCTTCGGCAAGTTTTCTATTACC
>Ga0080013_1003148_pt1 | contig 17939 bp, 3 predicted proteins | sample ETNvirenome_6_85_FD_69236 | JGI IMG/M metagenome (GOLD analysis project Ga0080013, IMG submission 69236) | Marine viral communities from the Pacific Ocean - ETNP_6_85 (SPADES assembly) (version 2) | ecosystem: Environmental > Aquatic > Marine > Oceanic | place: Pacific Ocean | collected 2013-06-19 | reverse complement strand
CTTATCTATTTTTGATATAGATAAGGATGGTAATCAAGAAGTATCCAAACTACCTGATCCAACTATATTAAAGAATACCCATAAAATAGCTTTACATCACGGACCAGTAGATACGTTTGTATTTGATAATGGTTTTTCAATGACAAATAGTACGGTTACCGGTAATACGTTTAAGGGTTATGATTTAATATTGTTAGGTGATATACACAAACGACAATTTTTAAATAAAGATAAAACAATAGGATATTGCGGTAGCTTAATTCAACAGGGACATGCAGAAGATCCGGATCATGGATTTTACGTATGGGATCTGGAAACTAAAAAAGCAAAATATTATACTGTTAAGAATGATTATGGATTTAAAACATTAAAAGTATCGGACGGTAAGATTCAAAATAAAATGAAATTTATACCACCAAAAGGTAATATCAAAATAAAATATTGGAACACTACATTAGAACAGATTAAGGATATACAGTTAGATTTGTATAGAAAATATCCAAATATCAAAAGTATCAAACCAGAAAAACAAGACACGTTATCTAATATTGATAAAGGGTCTCGAATGAATAAAATAGATATAGGTGATGTTCGAGATGTTATATATCAAAATAAGTTGATAACTGATTTTCTGAAACGTAATGTAGATAATATAGATGAAAAAACAATTCAACGGGTTTGCAAAATAAATGAAATAACAAACAACTCTCCAGAAATATATAGTGAAGGTATTGCTCGTAATATTAGCTGGAAGTTGAAATCATTTGAGTTTGACAACATGTTTTCTTATGAAGAAAATAATAAAGTTAACTTTCATAAGATGAATGGGATTGTAGGTTTGGTGGCACCAAATCACAGTGGCAAATCAGCTATGTTAGATAGTGTAGCTTATACTATTTTTGATAGATGTAGTAGAACTTATAAAGCACTAGATGTTATGAATAAAAGAAAAACTACATTTAAGGCTAAACTTAACATTGAAATAGATGGTGGAGATTATTGGATTGAACGAGAAGCTTTGTTAAAAGTCCGACGTCATAAAGATGGCAGTATCAGCAAAATGTGTCCAGTCAAAGTTAAATTCTATATGATAGATGATGTGGGTGAAGAAGTGGATTTAAGTGGAGCAGCTAGATTTAATTCAGCATATGGTGGTGGTACAAACGAAGAAATCAAGAAAGTGTTAGGAACATTTGACGACTTCATCCTTACCTCGTTATCGCTACAAACCAACGGAATGAACTTCCTTGATAAGAAACAAGCGGAACGAAAAAAAATTCTTTCTACTTTTATGGATATTGAGGTGTTTGAACAACTTGAAACCATAGCCAAATCCGACTCAAACGAAGAACGAATTATGTTAAGAAGATTTCAAAAGAAAGATTCATATAAAGAGTTAGGATTAAGAAATCAACAAATTATAGAATTAGAAAAAGATGAAAAAGAACTGTCTGATAAAGACAAATCTATTAGTAATGAATTAACTAAATTAGAAAATGATAAGATTGAATTGGTTAGAAAACTTTATAAGATAGATGAACATTATGATATTAATGAATTACAACAATCTAAAAATCAAATTATATCTGAAAAAAATACCTTAGAAAAACAACTTAAAGATGATAAAGAATATAAAGAAACTTTAAGACCTCTTTATATGGAATATCATACTAAATTATCTGAAATAGATGAAGAAAAAATACAAGATGATTATGAGAAATATAAAGAATTAAAAAAGGATTTAAGAGATATTGAAAATCAATTAAGATTAAATGAATCAAAAACTAAATCATTAGCTAAACATAGAACTGATTTAGAAAAATTCAAATATGATGAAAATTGTGAATTTTGTATTAAGAATGGTAAAGAACAAATTAATGAAATGGATGAAATAAAAAGTCAGATGTATCATTTGGATGACGATTATCAAGCTTGGGAAACACAATTAAAAATTAAATCATATGGTTTAGAAAAGTTGGGAGACGCTGAAGAAAGAAATAAACAATTTCATATATTCAATGATGAATTAAATCAAATACAACATGATGCTGTTAAAATAGGTGGTAAGATAGATAAGAACGAAGCTAGATTTAAACACTTGGAAAGTAACTTAACTAATACAGAAAGTAAGATTAGTAGATATTATGAATTAGAACAAAAAATTGAAACTAACAATGATTTAAATAAACAAATTTCTTCACTAACAACAGATATATCAAAATTAAATATAAAGTCAATAGAAGTTGATACTAAATTAAAAAAAGTACTTTCAACTCTTTCAGTAGCTAAAAACATAAAAGAACAAATAGAAGATGATATACAGAAACTTGTTGATATAGAACAAAAGATATTAGATTATGATTTATATCTAATGGCTCTTTCAAAAGATGGTATTCCATATGAATTGATATCAAGGGCTATCCCATCTATAGAAAGAGAAATTAACCATGTGTTAGAAAATATGAATGCAGGTTTCCACATTGAATTAGAGATGAAAGACAAAATGATTGACGCCTTTATATGTTATGGTGACGATAAATGGAATCTTGAATTATCATCAGGTATGGAAAGATTTGTATCTTCATTAGCTATTCGTATTGGTTTAATCAATGTATCAACTCTTCCACGACCAAACTTCATCATTGTAGATGAGGGTTTTGGTTCATTAGATAGTGATAACATAGCAAATATGCAGGGAGCTTTCCAATACTTACGAACTCAATTTGACTTCACAATGATTATAACTCATTTGGATACAATCAAAGATTATATGGATGTATTAATTCCTATTGAAGTTGATAAAGGAATTAGTAAAGTAGTATTTAATTAAAGTTTCAAAATTCTATCTGTATCTTTAGGTTCATTTCTAAAATAATCAAATAATATTCTTGATACATTTGCTGATATAGTCAATCCTCTTGACTTACTGTCATCAATTAATTTACTATCTATTATTTCAGATATTGATATTGACCTTATTTTCTTTTCCATAATAAATTCCTCTATTTAATAATAATTATTAATTATTAATAAAAATAAGAAATTAAAATCAAATTAATTTTGATATTAGATATTTATATATGAAATACTCTATAAGTAGGAGAATAGGATATGACATATCCACCACAATTTAGTAGTACTCTAACATATGCAAATAGATATGATTTAGACCAGATAGATGTTTTTTTTGATGGTGATAGCAATAATCCAATGTTTTTTCAAGTTACTGGATTACCAAATCCAATTGCAATTGGAAAACATTATTTTAATTTATCTACATCAAATATTAATAATCAAATAGCTGGAAATACATATAATTTGAGAGAAAATTCTCGTATACTTTTTGAATTTAAATCTATAAATAATGTTGTATTAAAATCTGATGTCCTTGATATAAATCAACAAAATGGAGTAGCTACTTGTTTTGTTGAAGTTCTCCAAGACCCTTTAAGAACTTTTAAAGAGGTGGAAGATGGAATGGGTACATTAACAATTGTAGGAAGTTTAGCTGATGATCCTAGTCAAGGTATATATATACCCCCTAAGTTTAGAAATGCAATGAATTATAGATGCATATATCCAATAGAAGTAAGAAAAAATTTAATGGGTGGAAATTCTCCTATTTTAACAAATGTTGAACATACAAATCAAACTTTAAACGGCCAATTTACTTTTGTAAGAGCCGCAATTACATCACCACCAAATGAGAATAATGAAGGAACTACATATGGTGATGATGGTTTACCTGATGATGGAATAAGAACTCCTGGAGGTGGTACTTCGTAATGGCAACTTTTGATTTTAGAATATTATTAGAAACAATTAATGGTAATAAAACTTCTTATATCAGTAGTTCATTTGTTGATACAAGTCAAGATTTAGTTTTAAGTGCTTCCGAAGTTCATAGTAGAATTACAAGTTCTAATTCTTGTTCATTCCAAAATACACCTAATTTTACTGGTGCTATTTTTACTGGTTCATTTTCAGGTAGTATAAATAATAGATTTGTTAGTAATAGCCTTTTAAGTTCTTCCTTAACTGGTAGTATGAATACAGGTTCAATTGTTTTTACTAGTTTAAACGATGATTATGATAGACTTTATAGATATAAATTCTTTGGTGAAAAAGTCTGTAATGTTTTAGGTTTACCAAGTAATCAGTGGGTATATGTAGACCAATTTTCACTTAATGCAGATGATGAAAATAATTATTTTGAAGGTAATGTTAATGCTACAAATATATTTTTAGGTAATACTCTTACATTTGCTGGAAACGCAAATATAAATTCAGATGTTCCTGTATACATAGATCAAACTTCAGATAGATATGTTAAATTTATTGATACATCAGGTAGTGGTGTTTCACAAGCTGCACTTGTTATGGGTTATGATGTAGACACAAATAAATATGAACTAAGTAGTTCAGCTGGAGTTACTTTTGATATTGGTGGTGTAAATACAATGGATGTTGACACTTTAACGGTAAAAAATTTAGAAACAGCAACCGAAACAACAACAACACAAATAGATGTAACAGGTGATATAACTGCAAGTGGAAACATAAGTGCTAGTGGTACTGTATCAGCTTCCAGAATTGTAGGAGCTGATGGTGCATTTTTTGCTAATAATATAGATATTGTAGGCAATGTTACTGCTGATACATTTACAACAACTAATATTGATTCGGATTTTTCTACTGGTAACACCATATTTGGTAATACTGTAGATGACAGACATCAATTTACAGGTTCTTTACTTGTGTCAAGTTCTAATGTAAATATACTGGATAATGGAAAAGTTGGTATCGGAACAGCTTTCCCAACTAAAAAACTACAAGTAACAGGTGACATAAGTGCAAGTGGTGATATAATTACTACTGGTACTGTATCTGCATCAAATTTCTATTTAACTGCTAGTGGTCAAAATGTTGTCCAAGTTGGTAATAGTGGTGAATATTTATCAAAATGGGAATGGCATCGTAATGGTACACGAAAATGGGTTATATATAATGATGGTAGAACTAGTGGTGTAGGAGGACAAGACTCATTAGTTTTTAAACATGGTGTTGATAGCGATGGAAATGACCATATTAATTTCTATATGAAACCTGATGACCAAACTGTTTATTTTGCTGGTGACATAAGTTCAAGTGGTGATTTATATATTCAAGGACTTATGAGTGCAAGTGGTGCAATTAATACTACATCTCATATAACTGCAAGTGGAAACATAAGTTCAAGTGGAGAGATATCAGCAGGAACATTAAAAGTAGCTGGTGGTAGTTTAACGGTAGAAGATACATCAATTATAAATCAAGATGTAACATCTGATGCTAATGTTACATTTAATTCTGTTGATGCTGATGGTGGAATAACAATAGATAATATTACAATAGATGGAACTGAAATAGATTTATCAAGTGGTGATTTAACTATTGATGTAGCTGGTGATATGACAATTGATGTAGACGGCGGAAACTTTGATATACAAGATGGTGGAGCTGATATATTTAATGTTTCATCAACAAAAATAAGTGGTTCTTCATTATCAACTGGTTCATTCGCTTTTAGTCATATTGCTGATGCTCTTGGTATTGGAACAAAAGTTCCATCAGCGAGTTTAGAGGTTGTATCATCTAATGAAATTGTAGGACAATTTACAAGAACTGGTGACCAATCAGTTAACTTGAGATTAGCAGGTGATGATGCAAAATATACAAATATAATAGGCGGAACAGATAATCCTTTTTTCATTACTTATGGTGGTGATGGTGAACTTGGCAGTGCTGATGGAACAAGCACTTTATTTTTCATTGACTCTACTGGAAAAGTAGCAATTGGCGGACACACAGATCCAGGTACAACTCTTGAGGTTGTAGGTGACATAAGTGCAAGTGGATTCGTATCAGCTTCTTATTTTGGTGGTGATGGTAGTGCATTAACAGGAATAACAGCTGAGTGGGATGGGACACATGATGGTGACGGCCAAATAAGTGGTTCTTTAACAATAAGTGGAAGTGGTGATACAAGATTAACATTAGAGGGACAAATAAGTTCAAGTGGGCCAATAAATACTCTTTCTGATATAACTTCAAGTGGAAATTTAACTGTTGGTGGTGATATAAGTGCAAGTGGAGCTCTTAAAGGAGCTAGTGCTGATATTAATGGTGCTGTAGATATTGATGGTGGAGCTTTAACCGTAGGAACTGGTATACAATTAACAGATTCTGGAGTGTTTAATTTTGGTACAAATTTAGATAATGGAAGAATAACTTGGGGAACTGAATACGCTTCTTTATATGGATTATCCGCAACCACTAAATTAAGATTAGGTTCAATGAATACACAAGGTGTGTTAACCATATCTTCAAGTCACGAAAACACTATGGTGATTAGTGGTAGTAGTGTTGGTATCGGAACAACAAGCCCATCTGCAACACTTCATATATCAAGTTCAACTGACCCTAATTTAATTATAGAAAATAATGATGGTTCAAGTATATTAAGATTCAGAAGAACTGATAATAATAAAAACTTTGATGTATCAATGGAGGGTGATGATTTAAGATTTATACCAAATACAACAGATGGAACATCAAATGTAATCATTGGTTCAAATGCTGCAAGTAATAAAATTGATAGTAGATTGGGAGTTGGAACTGCAACACCAAGAGAGATGGTAGATGTTTCAGGTTCTGTTATTGTGGAAGGTGATATAAGTTCAAGTGGATATATTTCAACATTATCACACATAACCGCAAGTGGAAACATAAGTTCAAGTGGTGAAGTTTCTGCAGAAACACTTAAAGTTTCCAGCTTTGGAGTTACAGTTGAAGCAGCTTCAACTTTAAATCAAGATTTAACAACTGATGCAGATGTCACATTTGCTTCAGTTGATGCTGATGGTGGAGTTACAATTGATAACATTACAATAGATGGAACTGAAATTGATTTATCAAGTGGTGATTTAGATATTGATGTAGCGGGTGATATGGTAATTGATGTTGATGGTGGAAATTTTGATGTTAAAGATGGTGGTATAGGTTTATTAAATGTTTCGGCGACACAAGTAAGTGCTTCAGAAACTTCAACTGGTTCTCTTGGAGCTGGATATTTTATTTCAGAAGTTGGAATTGGAACAAGTACAACAACCCCAGGAGCTAAATTTGTAGTTGCTGGTGGAAACATAAGTGCATCGAGGTCTGATAATAATATGTTAATGGATTTATCATCAGAAGCAGCAAATTCTAATCATGATGTCGGTATCAGATTTCGTAAAACAGGTTCATTAGCTGGAACTATTGGATATAATGCTGGAACAGATACAATTAATTTAAATTATGGTGCTTTTGATAATACACATTTAAATATTGACCAAAATGGAAATATTGGATTTGGAACTTCAAATCCACAATCAAAAATACATTCAGAACAAGGTGACATTAGAATAAATATGTCAACAGGTGATGGTTCTACAAATACAGAAAAAAGATTAGTTTGGTCAGAAGGAAGTGCTTTTAATGAAAGAGCTGTAATTGCATATGATACTCAAAATAATATATTTGATATAAGAACAGATGATGCAGGTGGTGATTTAGCAGATAGAATTAGAATTAGAAGTGAAGGTGAATATGATTTAACACAAGTTGAAATTACAGGTGAAATAACTGCTAGTGGTGCAATAAGTTCAAGTGGAAAATTAACAGGTGCTGATTTAGAAATTGATGATGGTAATATATCAACTGTAGGTAGTATTGGATTACAAATACGACAAACCGATGACCACCTTGATAGCGGTTCATTTACAATTTATTCATCAAATTGGAGTGGATCTAGTGCCGAAAGAACTCGTGTCGCAATAGGTGTTACATCTGCAAGTGATGCATCATCTGGTAGAGGTTCATTCATCAATACAACCTATAATACTGGTGGAACAAATGCATTAAGATTTTTACAAAATAGTACAGAAAAAATGAGAATAGACCACGGCGGAAATGTTGGTATCGGAACAACAAGTCCAGGACAAGAATTAGAAGTATTAGGTAATATAAGTGCAAGTGGTGATTTAACCATAGGAAATGGAAAAATTGGTATTGGAGTACTCGATCCACAACAAAAATTACATATAAGTGGAAACATATATCTTGGTTCTGCTGGTGCTTCGAGTCCCGAAACGAAACATTTTATACACGGAAATAATAATGTAGCGGTATCTTCAGATGCTGATGTTATGATTGTTGCAGATTCAAATATGACTAATGGTGTTGTTGAAAATAAAATAACTTTCGGGTTTGGTTCAGCTGTTAATACAAATACTACTGAAAATTTTACATATGGTCAAGCTTATCCAACTAATGTTTCTGATGTTGAAGTTATGAGAATTGTTGGTGATACTGAGAGGGTTGGTATCGGGTCAACAAGTCCAACATCAAAACTAACTGTTATATCTGCTAGTCGGGTTGCAGAATTTGGAAGTAGTTCATTAGAAGACCAATACATCCAAGTTCGTCACAATAATGCTGGTTTGAAGATGGGTATTGACTCATCACTTAATAATGGTAAGGGTGGTGGTTTAATACAAGGTGGTTTAAATAAACCTCTTTACTTTGCAACTGAAAACTCTACCTTTGGTGCAGAAACACCAACAATGACTATAAGTAGTTCTCTCGTAGGTATCGGAACAACAACTCCATCAAACACTTTAACCGTAGCAGGTGACATAAGTGCAAGTGGTGTTATATACGCTAGAAGATTTGAATCAAGTGGTTCTGGAGATGCAATTGATTTTGTTGATAATATTGATGTTACAGGTCAAATAACTGCTAGTGGAACTATTAGTGCAAGTGGGAAAATATTTGGTGATGGTGGTTCTTTTAATAGTCCAGTTTCAATAGGAACTACAGATTTTCATAGTGATGAAAGATTACATGTTTACAGAAATGGTGCAGACTCGGTCATAAAAATTCACGAAGATGCTGGTTCACATAAAGGTATGTTATATTATAGAGTAGGTGGAACTGATATGAAGTTATATGTAACTGCATCAGATAGTTCATTTAATATAGATACTGAAACGGTAGAGAGAGCTTTTGTATTAGGTAATACTGGAAATGTTGGTATCAATACAACAAGTCCATTAGAAAAATTACATATAGCTGGTAATACAATTATAGAAGAAAAACTTGGAGCAGAAACATACCTAAGTGGATTTACAGGATATGGTTGGAGATTTGACCCGAATTATGGAGCACCAGTTGGTGGTTCAGATTCTGGTTCAGGAGCATTATTAGAACTTGACCATTTATCAGTTCGTGGAACTATGAATATATATGAATTATTGATAAATCAAATTCGTGCAACAAATGGAAATCTTTTTATTAGTTCTGTAGGTAAAGTTAGTGAATCTATTGCAGTTCCAGCTGCTGACACTGGTTCGGTATCTTATACTCATATTTTAACTGTTGAAACAGGTAGTGGAATGGGACATGGATTCCAAACGAATGATTTAATCAGAGCACAAAGATTTGACCATAATGGTAATACTGTATTTAGAACAGATATGAAAGTAACAGGTTCTATTACAAGTCCTTCATTTTTTTCCGCATCATTAGAAGCAGGAACACCACCTAGTGGAGGTTATGAGTTTGTAAGACTTGGAAATGTTACTGATTCTAATAGAAGAGGTTCAGTTTATTTAACATCTGATGATATATACGCACCATATATTGATGTCGTAGACGGTGTAACATCTTTTGATGATTTTAATAATACTGGTTCTGTTAAAACAAGAATGGGTAGACTTGATGGTATTACATCTGATAACTTTGGTGATTTAGAAGGTTATGGATTTTGGGCGTCTGGAAGTGCATATTTAGAAGGAACAATAAATGCAGATGGTGGTACAATTGGTGGTTGGAATATAGGTTCTACACAAATATCTAGTTCTAATGTTACAATAAATAGTGCTGGTAATATAACATTAGGTGGTTCAGACCAAATATCATTAGATGGTACAGCTGATAGTAATAAAGGTGTTATAACAGTTGGAAGTGGTGTTAGAATTTCTGGAAGTAGTGTAGGTGAAATTCAATTAGGTGCTGCAACTGATATTAATAATGGTGCAGGTTCATTTTTAGATGGTAATGGTACATTTAGAGTTGGTGCTAGTATAGGTGGTGATAGAGTATATTTTGATGGAAATAATCTCAATATAACATCTTCTAAATTTCAAATAAATTCTGGTGATACAACAATAACAACTGATAAATTTGAACTTGATGCTGGAACTGGTGATTTACAATTATCTTCAACACATGCATCTATGTCATTAGGTGATGGTAAAATTATACTTACAGGTTCATCTGTTCCAATAATTAAAATAAATGGTGGTGAAATATCAGCTTCTAATTTCTTTGTTGATGCTCAAGGTCAAATGACTGCAAGTGCAGGAAAAATTGGTGGTTGGGTAATAGATTCTAATAATTTATATAGTTCTGAATTTACAATGTCAAGTGCTGATGGTGGAATAATAAATATAAATAGTGGTTCAATTATAATAAGCGGTTCAGGCGAAGGACAATTTGCAAATGGAGGTATATTATTTACAAAAGATGGTGACTTGACTGTAAGTGGAACTTTATCTTCAAGCGTAGGTAACATTGGTGGATTTACTCTTGATACAGATGAAATCAAATCAAGAAATGCAAGTGGTGATACTGGATTACGATTAAAAGCAAGTGGACAAATAACAGCTTCAGACGCTAAAATAATTGGTGATATTACAGCAACAAGTGGTTTATTTAGTGGTGATGTTGTAGCAGCTCATATAAACGCAACAAGTGGTTCAATAGGTGGTTGGAAAATAGGTGTAACAGAGTTATCAAGTTCAAATATTACAATGTCGAATGCTAATGGTGGTAAAATTAGTTTAAATAGTGATTCTATATTCCTTAGTGGAAGTGGAGAAGGTAAATTATCTGACGGAAGTATTTCATTTGATAAATTCGGTAATTTAGAAATACAAGACGCTTCTTTAAGAATAAAAGAAACATCTGTTCAATCAGATATTTATGATACATCAAATTCAAAAAGGATTGTTTTACTTGATAAAGTAGTTAGATATGGAGCTTTTGAAGATGATACTCTTATTTCAGTCATAAGTCAATCAGGTGAAGTTGTAAAAACAATTACAGCTAGTAGATATGAAACTGGTTCTATATTAGCAAGTGAGATTGAAACAGGGTCTATATTAGATTCAAATAAACCAGTAGCATTTGTTTCTGATGGTGGACATAGTGTGATGCCAATGTCTGCTTTAGGACAGACATTTTTACATGCAAATATAAGGGGTCAGAATCCTGATGTTGATACTCGTTATTACTCACCATATGGTGATGCTCATGTTACAATGTCTGCAGATTCTTCATCTAATTATACTGGAAACTATTCAGAAGTAGAAACATTTACAGTATCTCAATCTGTTGTAACAAGTAGAGTTGTACAAATGGTTTCAAGATCTGTGTTTAGAGTAACATCTGATATGCCATTATTATTAGCAGCTAGATCAAGTTCAAATTCTCATATACAATATTTATCAATACCACCTGCTACAAATAAACATGCATTTATTGGTCGTAGTGCTAAAACAATATTAAGTCAAACTTCTTCACTCCAATCTTTTGATGAATTTGAACCTTCAGCAAATGGATCTGCTTCTTCAAGTATGGTTCTTATATCCGATAGACCAATTGCTAGATATGGATATGCTGATGGTGGTGGGTCTGATGCAAATTTAGGTTTACCACTTGAAATGTTAGGTGATACATATATGATTCCACATGGTGTTGGTGGTTATCAAATTATGAGTGTAGAACCTACTACAATTTATACCTATAAAGTGCATCCAAATGGAACAAGGGAAATATTAGAAACTATAAATCATACAACATCTTCTATTACAAATCCATCATATCATTCTACAGGAAGTTTCGGACATAGATATACTGGAAGTGATGGCGCTAATCGAGGAATTTCAGCTCAAGCTATGATATTTGAAGGAACTGCTCCATTTTTATTAAGAACAAATGATACATCAGATGATGAATATATTTCATACGGATATAGAAGAGTACAAAGAAATCAATATGAAAATTCTACTGTTATAAGTGGTGATAAAATAAGAACTGGTAGAATTTTATCAACTAATTATGGTTTTACAGCTGGTGATTATGCAGATGCTGGAATGAAGATAGATTTAAATGAAGGAAGTGTTACTTCAACAGGTTTTGCAATTGATTCAAGTGGTAATGCAAAGTTTAGTGGTTCAATATCATCAAGTATAGGTAACATTGGTGGATTTACACTTGGTAAAAATACATTATCAACAAAAGGATTTGAAATTGCAGACCAAACACAAACTTATGCTTTAAGTTCAAGTAAATTTCAAGTAGACCACGATGGTAATTTAACTGCTTCTAATGTTGATTTAACTGGTAATATAAAAGCTTCAAGTGGTGAGTTTACTGGCTCTATAACTTCAAGTGCTGGTATTATTGGTGGTTGGACAATTAGTACTGGGAATTTACAATCAGTTACATCTAATGGTGGTATAGCTTTAAATTCAGAAGACCCTGAAATTAATATAAGAACTGGTAGTAATTCAGATACAATAATTTTAAGACTTGGTGATTTAGGAACAAATGACTTTGGTATTAAAGGTTGGGATACATCTGGAAATGAAATATTTGAACTTAGTGAAGTTCAAAATAAAATTGCTGGTTGGAATTTTAACGCAAGTGAGATTTATAATTCTAATATAACAATGTCAAACGCAAATGGTGGTTCTATTAATATTAAAAGTGGTTCAATATTATTAAGTGGTAGTGGTGAGGGACAATTAGCTAATGGTCAAATAACTTTTGATAAAGACGGAACAAATTTAATTGTAAGTGGAACACTATCATCAAGTATTGGTAATATTGGTGGTTGGACTATTGATACAGGAAAACTTAAAAAAGGAACAGATTTTGAATTAGCTCCAACATCAACATATATTATATCATCATCTAATTTCCAAGTAGATGCTAGTGGTAATGTAACAGCTTCAAATGTAGATTTAAGTGGTAAGATTACAGCTACAACTGGTGAAGTTGGTGGTTTTGATATAGATAACACAACTATATCAAGTAGTAATTTATTATTATCTTCGTCAGCAGGTCCAGATGATTTTGTAATATCAGCTAGTAACTTTAATGTCAAGGGTAGTGGAAAATTAACAGCAACAGATGCAGAGATATCGGGTACTATAAAAGCTACTTCGGGAGAATTTACTGGTTCAATAACAGCAAGTGATGGAATGATTGGTGGATTTACAATTGGAACACACACAATATCAACAGCTGGATTTGAAATTGGAGATGAAAACCAAACTTATGCTTTAAGTTCAAGTAAATTTCAAGTAGACCACGAAGGAAACCTAACTGCATCAAATGTTCAATTAACTGGTTCAATAAGTGCTAGTGGTGGAACCATCGGCGGATTTGTAATTAGTTCAGATAAAATAGAAAGTGATAATTTACTTTTATCATCATCACTTAGTACTAGTGACTATTTAATATCAGCTAGTGCTTTTAATGTTAAAGGTGGTGGACAATTTACAGCTTCAGATGCAAAAATAGCTGGTGAAATTACTGTAACAAATACTGGTGATTTTTATCAACCGAATAAAGCAAAATCAGATTATAGACTTGCATTGGTTGGAACTTCTTCAAATGCTGATACTGATGCACGAAAGTTTGGAAATTTATATACGATTACTTCATCATATGGATATACTAATATAACTGTTTCAGTTACAGCTAGTCAACAAGCTGCAGACCAGGTAGGTGGTGATCCCTCTTATGATTTATTTGTAGTAGACCATTATGTTTGGGGAGTAAATAGTTCTCCAAATAATGCACAAAAAATATTAAATTTATTAGATGATGGTAAATCGGTAATATCTTTTGGTAATGATACTACTCCAAGCAATAAAACTGGTTCAGATGGTACTATGTGGCCTATATTAGAAACTGAAGATATGAGTCTAACTGATGATGGTAATTGGCAAAGAGGAACAAAAGCGACTGGTTCAGGATTATTAGAAAATGATCCAATTGGTTTTGGTTGGACAACTTGGTCTAATAATCATAGTACAGATAGTGGTAAGAGTATAGTAAAAGCAAAAACAACTTTAGGAGGTGCTTCAAGTCTTGTACCATTAGCCGTATCTGGTGGATTTGATGAAACTTATGGTGATACATATATTGATAATCATACATCAGATACAGGAGATATAAGCACAAATACAACTGCTGATTATTTAGCATTTTATGTTACAAATCCAAGAGGTGGTAGATGGGTTCACATGCAGAATTCTAATTTCAGTCAAATAGATACCACTGCTGGTACAAGAATTATAGATTTTCTACTTAAAAAAGATTTAGACCAAGAACAATTCCACAATGGATTTACTAGAATTACTGGTGATATGATACAAACTGGTAAAATAAGTTCAAGTAATTATGTTTATACTTCTGGTGATTATGCAGATGTTGGTATGGCCATAAACTTAGATGAAGGTAGTATGATAGCAAAAGGATTTTCTGTAAATTCAAATGGTAATGCATCATTTAGTGGTTCAGTTAGTTCATCTGAAGGTAACATTGGTGGATTTACAATTGATGAAGATGAAATCAAATCAGGTAATTTAAAACTTAATTCAGATGTAGAAACATTACAATTAGGTACAGTTGTTGACTTTGATAAAGATGGTACTAACAAAGGCTTGTTCGTTAGTGGTACAGGTGATTTCTTTATTGGACAAGAAAATAGTGATTATATACATTTTGATGCTTCAGCTGGAACACTAGCAATTAGTTCATCAGATTTAAAAGTTGAAGTAGGTGATTTACACATAACTGCTTCTGATATTGATATGACAACTGATTCTTTTGAATTAGATGCCACAGGTTTAGAATTATCTTCAACACGAGCTTCAATGTCATTGGGTGAAGGTAAGATTATACTTAGTGGTTCAACCGTACCAACTATTAAGCTTGATGGTGGTGAAATATCAGCTTCACATTTCTTTGTTGATGCTCAAGGTCAAATGACTGCAAGTGCAGGAAAAATTGGTGGTTGGGAAATTTCTGGTTCTACATTAAGTGCTAGTAATTATGATGATAAATCTTTAATTTTAGAAGGTGGTATCGTCCCATCTATTAACTTCCAATCAACTCCTGCAGCTGAAGGTTTACAAACCACTATGTTTATTAGATCTGCAGATGATGAATTTAATGAAAATACATCTATAATTTCTGCGAGTAATGCAATTGTAAGAATAACAAGAAATTTTGCATATGGAACTGATGATTCAAGAGGAGGAGAAATTCCAGCTGAAGAAGCTGGTGAAACATCACCAGGTTATTTACAAGGAATTAACACGATAGCTGGTATATCAAATTTTACTGGTTCGGCTCCTGGTCTTATAAGAACTGCTGGAGTTGCTGGATTATCAACAGGTGGAATTTCAACTAACGCACAAGATATTGCTAGAATACAACATGTTGGTTTACTTGGAAGTTCATCAAATGCACAAAATCATTATTCAGCTGTATTTCTTGGTGGTCCTGTATATTCTGAAAATCATATCACTGCGAGTGCTTTACACATAGCGAAAGATGTTGATGCTGGTTCTTCTCTTATAACTGTTGCAAATACAAATACAGATAATGGAACAGACAAATTTGCAGGTATAGAATTTAAACATGGTGGAACAACTGATCTTGGTACTACAAAATTATTTAAACCTGCAGGAAAGATTTTAGCTGGTAAAGATGGTGGTTATCAATTAGGTACTAATGGTGAAGATTCAAATTTAGGATTTTATACAGCACTCAATGGAACTGATACAGAAAGATTAAGAATAACATCAGAAGGTGAAGCTAGATTTGAAGGAAAAATAAGTTCAAGTCATGTACTTGAAATTAATGATACATCTGCTAAAGTTGCAATAGGTGATAATGTAGCTGGAAGTCTTGATGGAATTGTTGTAACAGGTCAAATAAGTGCAAGTAATACTTTAACTGTAAAACATAATACTGACCATACGGATTTAATCATTGATGTAAACGCAAACAACAAAGATTCTAGATTGTTATTTAGGGGACAAGGTAGTAATCAATTTTGGATTTTAAACGATACATCGGAAGAGACTTTTAGAATATATGATGATATTAATAATAGTGATCAATTAATTGTAACAAGTTCCAATGTAGGTATAGGTATTCAATCAGGTAATGATGTAGCTAAAAAATTAACTGTAGAAGGTGATATAAGTGCAAGTGGAACATTTTTTGGAAAACAACATCACATTCAGCATCATAACTTTAATTTTAACCAAGATGCAGCTACCGATATATATCTACCAATAAACTCATTATCAGAAGGTGATAATGTAGGTGACCAACACCAATGGATTGCTCCTTTTGATGGTGAATTGGAAAAAGTTATGTTTCGTGCATTGAATGGTGATGATGGTGGAAATCTGATATGTAAATGTTATGTAAATGGAAGTGTAGTTGAAGTTGAAACTGTTAGTAGTACTGAAGTTGGTACTACTGCAACATTTACATTTAGTAATAGTTCAACCTTCAGTGCGGGAGATATATTACGAGTATCTATACAGGCTCAAAATGAAATTGGAGGAGACTGTATCGCTACTACACTATGGTTATATGATACAGCTAAAATATTATAAATTAAAAATAAGGAAATAATATGTCAGGAAAAGTAATATTTACAACAGCTTCTTATTCAGGTGAATTTGGAACTGATGCTAATGGTAATTTATTTATAAATACAAGTGGTAGTACTCAAGGTATTACATTTAATGATAGCGTCGTAGAATTTACAGGTTCAAAAAGGATATACAAAGATATAGCTACTGGTGCAAAATTGATTAAATTCTTCCAAAATGGGGTAGAAGTAATACAAAGTTCTAGTAAACAAGGCCTATCAGGACCTGCAGTTCCAATTGTAGGTTCTGTTGTAAATCAAATGACAATTGGAACTAATGTAAGTGGTTCAGCATCTTCAACTGGTTCATTTGGTAGACTTCAAGTAGCTGGAAATGCAAATGTTGTTGGAACAATATACGCAAATAATTTAGAGACAACAGGTGATTTAACTGCTACAAGTTTAAATGTAACACATTTCACATCATCATATGTTACATCTTCTACAGTTACAACAGAGGGTAATACTATATTTGGTGATGCAATAACAGATTCTCATACATTCAATGGACATATAACTGCAAGTGGAAATGTAAAAGTTGCTGGTAATATACTTGCAAACGGAAACATCATTGGTGACGACACAACTGATATTACAAATATAAGACAAATTAAATGTGACACTCTTTTAGGTGATGCTGATAATGATGTAAATATTGCATTCGGTACAAATGGAATTTCATTTGAAGGTGCTGATGCTGATAATTTTATATTTAATAACAATTACACTAATATGGATTTCTTATATAAAAATGCAGACGAAAACACTATTTTTCAAATTGACCAAAGTGAAGCCGAAACCTCTGTAACAGGTAGATTAAAAGTAACTGGACACATAACCGCAAGTGGAAACATAAGTTCAAGTGGAACAATACAATCTACTGGTAACATTACAACTGCTGGAACACTAACAGCAGAACAAATTACATCAACAGATGATATGACGGTTACAGATGATTTAACCGTTGGTGGTGACATAAGTTCAAGTGGATTAATAACTGTAAATGATAAATTACAATTTGGTGCAGATGGTGAAATAAGAACTGTAAATGCTGCAGCCTCAAGTGGTGACTTGGATATAATACCAGATGGAGATTTAGATTTAG
>Ga0080013_1003147_pt1 | contig 17944 bp, 21 predicted proteins | sample ETNvirenome_6_85_FD_69236 | JGI IMG/M metagenome (GOLD analysis project Ga0080013, IMG submission 69236) | Marine viral communities from the Pacific Ocean - ETNP_6_85 (SPADES assembly) (version 2) | ecosystem: Environmental > Aquatic > Marine > Oceanic | place: Pacific Ocean | collected 2013-06-19 | reverse complement strand
ACATTATTCTCTCCCTTCAAAATAGGATCAACGCCATCAAAGGCATAAGCGTGACTGCACCAGTCTTTTCGTAAAAACTTCATACGTGTTCCAAATTCATCATTTTTCATTTTATTCTTCCTTATTTTATTTTTCCCAACAATTTGTATTCTAAATACATAGCAGTCAACACCTTAACCAATCCAGTGTAATCAGGTATTGATAAACTTATATGGTTATCAAAGTCCTGTACTGTATTAAAATCAAATATCGGCTTATCAGCCATTCAAAGCCTCTTTAATACATATCATAATCTTATAAGCTAATACACTTGGAACACCACTACACCGTTCATACTGGTTTTTGACATTAATGCTATCGTCAAAAGAAAACCAATCGGGAACTGTCTGAAGTCTTAAATTTTCACGTACAGTAAAGCGTCTGTTTCCGTATAGTTGAATACTATGTTTCCCAAATACATGTGACATAACAGTGTAGGCTGGTTGTTTTGGATCTACCTTCCTTAAATATGTAGTTTTACCACCGGGACTATAGAAAGCCTTTTTCATGAAAGCCTTTTGATCTTCAATAGGTAAATCTTTCCAATTACCACCGTCTGGTATCTTATGTGCATAAGGCTGTTCGTCATTACGTAACCCATAGCCATAATGGTTATTCTCATCATTCGGCTCATATGGTAAACCCTCAAGAGCTTCTTCAATCGAAATTATCTTATCAGATTGTTCGGGAAATTTAAACCCATTGTCAAGGTCTTCCAGTATACCTATTATGAAAACCCTTTCACGCTTTTGTGGTATTTCATAATTAACCGCATTCAATATGTCAATATATACATTGTAACCTATACTTTTGAAGTTCTCTTCAAGCTCATCTAAAAACCATTTGTGCTTTTTTGAAGCTAGACCCTTAACATTTTCAATCATGAAAGCCTTTGGTCTTTTAGCCTTTATAATTTCATATGTTATATATCCTAAGTTACCATACCTCTGGTCAGCAACTCCCTCTTCTTTACCACTTACGGAAAATGGCTTACATGGAAATCCAGCCGTTATTATGTCAGCATAAGGAAGACTATCTATATCAATCTTCTTAGCGTCCATTACCTTGGCTACTGGAGTTAAATTTTTATTGTATGTGTCTACGGCAAAAGCCTTGTTATCAAAGGCTAATATAGTTTCTAAACCAGCCTTTTCTGCTCCTATAGCACCTATACCAGCACCGCAGAAACAATCTAAAAGTGTAAGTTTGTTTTCCATTCCATTCATAAGTCTTGCAATTTCATCTTATTATGTCATTTCATCATAATCATCTGTTTCACACAACACACATTCGACAATCTCTAAACCAACACATCGTCATCTAGTATACCAATGTCTTCTGGTATATTGTCTTTGTCCAAATCTTCATCAGCTTCAAGAATATTCTCAATTTCACTTTCTTCAATTTTAGTTCCATGAAGCGTAAAGTCTGCCCTTACAAAAACTTTAGGAACAAACCCAAAAATTGACTCGCAAAAACTACATTTCAATTTATAATTAACAGGAAATACGTTCTTGGCATCCTTAAAATGGATGTCGTTCCCACAAACAGGACATTTAAAATACATTGTTCCCACTTCTGTGATCTCAATTCTTTCTTATTTTTTAGTATCAAACCCTTCTTCTTCGCCTTTATCGTTTTCATATTGCTCACGGCTTATAAGCGATATATCACCATCACCACCCGAACCAAATGCACACCAGATAATTTCTTGTTCATTCTGGTCTCTTGTAGCAAGATAGACTCTATTGCCCCATAAGAATGACAATGCTTGGAGAGTCGCTGCTACATAAGGCTGATATAATGTTTGGCCTGTCCACTCATGCTGCAAGAACATATATCCTTTGCCTTTGTAATTAGGCTCTGTCAATTTAATTACAGGCAATCCACCATTTATATGTTGAGCAATAAGTTTTTTCTTGATACTCTTGTAATCCCTATCGACAATTTTATATTCGCCATTGGGGAACAATCTCCACTGGAAGAATTCATATTTATTACAAAATTCTTCATCGAAAAATTCAATAAGAGCAGTTAAGTCATTATGGGTTGCTCTAACTTCGAATACCTTTTTGTGTCCCAACCCAGCCTTCGTATCCCAATTAGCTTTCTTTTGAATATCTTTGCAGTTTTCATATTCGGGACCAAATCTACCTTTGTCCCACCGTGATTCTATTTCACTAAACAAGCAGTACCCTAATTTGTACGGATTCATAGAGTATTTGCCGCCTAACACACCCATTTTGTGTTTGGCATATTCAATTACGCCACCATCTTCATTTTCTTGGGCAAGTCCACACAAACCACGTTTACACATAATATTGTGGTCTATATAACTTGCCCACCCTTCGTTCATCATCTTTGTTCCCCTCTGTGGGGAGAAGTAAAGGGCTTCCTCATACAACATAGAAATTATATCAGCCTGCCACGGTTTCAAAGGTGCGTGGTCTCTCAAGAATCCCATGATATCTTTGGTCGGCTTACCGAAAATTCCTATTTCGTTAGCAATTTCTTTTCGTCTTATTTTTTCGTTTTGTTTATCAATCCAATCTTCTGGGTTAATATAATCTTCCATATATTCATGGCCGTCTTTGACATTAAGCCTCTTGGGAAATTTATATTTTCTGGAGTCACTAGTGACCAGATTTTTTATTTTCTTAGGCTTCCACGCCTTTGTAGAATCTATGAGAGTTTCTATTCTAAGAACATAATCAATAAATTCTGTGACACGTTCTTTTCCCCATCTTCTCATGTACCTTCGTATTCTGGTTCCATGATTAGCCAATCGGTTCATCATGTTTTGGTCTCCCACTTTCGTGGGTGCAAAGAATACATTATTTTTGAAGAAGTCGTTATGTCCCAATGCGTGAGCCACAACTGTCACATTATCGACCATGGTGTTAGAATCCAAGCAATATATGTAACAGGGATTAGTATTAATCACCATTTCATATATACGGTGCATCCCATGCTCATAACCACGAGCTAATTGTTCATACTCCATTCCCCATTTCCAGTGAGGATATCTTACTGGGAATCCGCTATAGGCTGCAACTTCACTAATTTCATCATAGGTCAACATCTGAACCACAGTAGGGAAAAAATCACAACCAAAATCAGTTACTTCCTTAAAAATACGAGGTAGTAATTCCTTTAATTCTGGCGGTATCTTCAAACCGGGAATCGTATTATCGCCTTGAAGAAGAGAAGCACCTTCAAACATTCTTGATTTTGATTTACTCATTTGACTTAACCTTGGCCTTTGCTGCGGGAGTTCCTAGAAGTTCGATGATAGCTTTTCGAATTTGTATATCTCTTTCTTCTTCAGGCATTGCGTTATACCCGTAACCAAATGAACCTTCTTCTCTTTTACCACCAATTTCTGTTGTCCTAACATTTTCCGCATGTTGAAAATCATCGACAGATTGTTTCAAACTTTCACCATATTGCCAAGATAGAATTTGGGTAATCCCTACAAAATTAACAACATTCGTTGGGAACAATTCTTTAATTGTGTTATTGAATTTTTCATTGTCGCCACCCCAATTTTCTCCATCAGAAAAATACAAAACATAAATATTCCACTTTTCAGGAGGGAATCTATTTTCAAACTGCTGAGATATTAATTTCATGGAAGAAGAACACATGGTTCCTCCACCATAACGATAATTGTAAAACGTATCTTCGTCTACTTCTTTAGCCCTTGTGTCATGCCAAACATAAACACGTTCTACTTTCTCATAAAACCTTCTAATCCAGATATCTATCCACCAAGCCATATCCGAAACAATACCGCATTTTTCTTCGCCCATGGACCCTGAACCATCTCTTGCAAAAAATATTGCTGCGTTAGAAGAAGGAAGTTTTATTTCTCTATACTGTCGATATCTTCTATCTGTATTGATAGGATTTATCATTTTAACCGGAACGGCATATCCGGGTATTTCGTGAAGCTCATCTAATTGTCCCGCTCCAGCCATTCGCTTCATCGCTTGAAGCATAGTACGACGATTATGCCTTAGACTTTCTGGGCCTTGTTTAGCAATGTCATTATATTTTATTTTCACTTCATCAAACGTTTGACTTTGTTTTGGTTTCAAGTCAGGAAGCTTCAAATCATCTTTAAGAAATTTGAAAACATCTTCCATATCAACTGCAATCGTTATCCCATCAGCAGGGTCTTTTCCGGCTTTGTTTCCCTTACCCTTACCTTTACCTTTACCCTTCTTTCCTATTACGTCACCTTCTTTTCCGGGGCCACGTCCTACGCCTTTGTCGTTGCCACCGTAAACGATATGAGGGATATCAATACGTGGAATAGTTATATCTATTTTCTTCCCGTCTCCACGAGTTCTAAATATACTTCCGTTCTTAATGAATTTCTTCAGTGCTTTTCGGAGTCTTCCCGAATAAACATCTTTAAAATCCTTATGGTCTTCTTCAATTCTTCGAGGCATTATTTCTCCCAAAAAACAGGGGCGGTCTGTCGGATAACAAACCGCCCCGTTGTTAACCAGTTAATTTCTTATTCGGCTGTATCGCCTCTGGAGAAAATAGAACCTACGTAATCCAATATATCTGTAGCTGATTGCTGGTTATATCCGTAGTTTTCAACCAAACGCTGCTTAACAGCATCAATTTTCGCCTGCAAATCTTCATCGACCACACTTGCGCCCGTAGTGTGCAACGCACTCAGTTTGATATGGTCTTTCGTATCTTCGAACAATTTACGTTCCAAAGCCTTTTTGAGCAGCGGATTGGAATCCCAATGGAACGTCTTTTCCTCGTGGGACAAATTACCCATGAATGCTGCAATCTCTCGGCGGAAATCATCTGCATTCTGCTCTGGGATTTCAATCTTTTCTTCAATCGAACGCATCAGCCGTTCATCTGGTTCTTGGTCTGCGTTTGTGAACGGGTTCTGTACCTTGACATCATTGATGTATGCCATCAAATTATCAATATAATTTGAACACAGTCTTTTGATGGCATCCTCATCACCAACAAGTGCTTTTTGGACTTCCGCTTTCAATATCTCATCCAATTCTTTCTGTGCCAAATCCACACAAGTTGAGAAGTAGGCTTTGTCTTCCGCATCACTAATCAGCGATGAATGATTCAACCCTTCCTTCAATTCATTCAGCACCATGAATGGATTGATATAATCGGTTCGGCTACTCAGACAATTAGAAATCTTGTCCTGTACATATCGTGCCGAGATACCAGTGGTCATTCCTTCTTCTGGGAATTTAGCACGCATTTCTTTAACCGAATCTTCTGTCCACCCTGACAGCGATGCACCATCATACAATTTGGCCTTATCAACCAATGATAATTTGTTTTCATTATCATTTTCCAGTCGAGTAAGAATCGACCACAATGCCGCAATTTGTATTGTATGCGGAGCAATATGCTGACGGATTTTCTGAGGATTGTAATCCTGTTCGAGTACTTTTTGCTCTTCCGACCAACTCAGAAGGTATGGAACATCAACTCGTACCGTTCTATCACGGAGTGCTTCCATGGATAAATTGCCTTTAAGCTTCTCGTACTCTGGATTATTCGTATGTCCTATAAGAACCAAGTCCACATCAACCTGTGCGAACTTTTTGGGCTTGATTTGTCGTTCTTGCGAAGCACCAAGCAAATCATAAAGGAATTCCTGTGCCAATTTCAACATTTCGATGAATTCGATTACGCCTCTATTACCGACGCAGAATTCACCATCAAAATTGAATGCACGAGGGTCAGAGTCAGTTCCAAAGTGAGGAAGTTTGGCGTAATTGATATCGCCAGTCAATTCCGTTGCATCTTGGTTCTTTTCATCCTTCGGCTGGAATGTGGCGATACCCATTCTTCGGGATTCGCTATAAGTCTTCCTAACCACAACAATATGGTTATGTACGACCTGATGCCAGTCACCTTTGTATTTCTTCAACAATTTATCCATGAACAATTGGCATCGGGGGTCCAAGTTACCATCAGCTTTCAACGAATATATCCGTTCATCGCCTTTGTTCTGGTCAACCCAGATTTCGTTTAATTCTACCAGCATATCATTCCGAATATTTTGCGGAATAAGCTTGAGTGGGTCTTCATGCATCGGGCAAGCATCTTCTTTGCTGGTGTAGATGCCATCGTCGCCGCCTGTCGGCAAATCAACCCACTTGAAGGAATACCACTTACCTTCTTGTGTTTCGCTGTATCTTTCCAAGCCTTTCTTAATCACACGACAAATCGTGGATTTAGCAGAGCCAACGGGACCGTGCAAAAGCAATACACGTTTTTCAGTTCCGTACCCACCAGCGGCACCACGAATGAACTGGCATAATTCATTCAATGTTTCTTCCAATCCGAAAATCGGACAGTCCAAATCATCAAAGAAATTATAGTGTACAAATGTTTTTCGATACTTCTTAAATTCCGAAGTACCGTGAGATTTTATCATATCCCACAACCTCTGATATGCAGAACGAATCAGTGCTGGATTTTTATACACTTCTTCAAGATACTTCTCGAAGCTAATCTCTTCGTTCTGTACCTCGAATTCCTGCTTATCGAAATTGCCTGCTACCACCGCTAAACGACTCTGTTTTTGCTCAGTCATACTTCAGTTCCCTACGTAAAAGGTTTTTTGGCCGTCAATTACTTTACGCAGTATAGCAATGTTTCTGACAATAGCAACAGTAGAAAAACAAAAAATCTAAAATCTACTTAACTTCTCCAAAATGCTCCCCGCCACTTATATCATCTATATGGTTATAAGGGTCGGCACTTGTGAGGCCACTATCCTTATTAGCCGCCTGTTCTGCACGTTCTCTTTCTTTTATTACGTTTGGGAGATTATGACGGAACCGATAATCATGGGAACGCCATCTTCTTGTCCCTATGGGGTTTGTGAAATTAAAATTACATGTAGTTGGCTGAAGGATTTTTTCTTCCGAACCACAATTTGGGCATTTTACCCCTTCAAATTTTCCTGTTTCATCATACGATGTTAATTCCTCATATGTCACACCACACTCTTCATTCTTACATTCAAACATGTATATTGGCATAAAACCTCTTTTTTTTTTATTCGTTTGCTGTCATTATTTCTATGAAGCAAATGTATGTTTTTTTTACAGTATTAAGTTTTCTAGACAAAGAATAGAATTTCCAAAAAAATGACTTTTCCGAAACACGTATCGCTTGAGACAATAACTTTCTATTTGCCTCTTTTGCATCTAGTTGGGATTCTAGGACTTCTATATACTGTTGTTGGTCCTCTAGTGTCTCATCAAAGAAGGATTCTATTTCATCGTGACTACCTTCATCATTACCACCGTTACTAGCATATCTCAAAGTTCACCTCCCATATATCAATCAATCTCATCTCCAGATTCCACATCAATTATCACAAAGAATTCACACATATTTTCCATCTTTGAAGCACATAAATACTCATGACATGATTCCAACATATTTTTAGCCTCATCCAAATTATTTGTAAACCATAAACCAATACTCGGATGTATTAATCTTCGTTCTAGCTTTTTATTGTACAAAGTATAATCCACAAAAATAAAGTAGTAATATATTTATGTTTTATCTGTCAACACAAGCACATGCTTTTATTTTTCAATTATAGAAAACAGAACCGTAGGGAGATAGCCGATTGCCTTGGTATAAGACCTGCTTTAAGCAGGCAACTGATTGGTTCGGAAACCCCGAAGAAGAGGTAGTTCACCTTATTGGTGAAGGAGGCTGTTGGACTTTTGGTGTTTGAATCGGCTGTGGTTGTTTCATATCAAAACTAAAAGGACTCACAGGAGGCTTTGGCAATGGTTTTACTCCGGGGCCATGAGACCCTTTTGGATTAGGAGGGCGATTATTTGTTTTCCCTTTACTACTTGGATTAAAAGGACTAGGCGGCACTTGATTACCCATGCCAGATTCAGGAGTAACCTGAGATTGACCCGCTCTGCCGCCTGCTCCAATACCAGTAGAACTGGGTTGTGTTCCCTGCTCTATAAAATTAATAAATTCTTTAAAAGTCATCTACATTTATTTATCATTACCAAACTAAATTAACAAAGATGAGAAGAAACGTAGATAAAAAAATAGATAAACTCTCAAATAATAAATGCACCCTGTGTGGAGTGCAAGATTCTGATTTACTTGAATTCCATAGAATTAAACATGGAAAAGATGGTGGAACATATAATATTAACAACACTTTGCTCTGCTGCTGTAATTGTCATGCTAAAATACATAAAAATAAAATCTACGTAGAAGGCTGGTTTCATTCAACCAATGGAAGAGTTATTTTTGTAACAGAAAATGGGAAAGAAAGAGTTATCTTCGATTAATGTTTTTTATTGTAGTAAAAGAAGTATAGCTTTAGTATCTAATAGTATGAACAAATGCCCCGGAAATTCATCAAATCGTTTGTTAGATTCCACAATGGTTACATGTTCTTGTGGTAAAAAAATAGAATTATTTAGCGACGAGCATAAAAGAAAATGCCGTTGTGGAAAAACCGTATATCAAAAAACTATTCCCAAATGTGCAGAGTGGTGTCCTGCTGCTGAATTATGTCTTGGTATAATTGGAAAGAAGAAATAATTATTCTGCTCTTTCCCCTTCCACGTATTTCTTCATTGCAATACTAGCGAAATACTTATCTCCGTAAATGTCTAGTTGGTCTTTCATAGCTTGTTTGGAATTCGCAATGGATTTCAACTTAGACTGAACCTTTCCATTACGACTCGAAATATAATCCATCTTGCTAAGAATTCCAGATTCTATTGATAAACAAGGTTTAATCGAACCATATTGCGGCTCTCCATGATGGCTTGCGATACAGTGTAACACCTCATCAATAAACTCCTGAGACACTTTGAATTTACCAGCAGACGCCAATCCCACTAATTGCATACCATAAAACAGATGTCCAACACTTCTTTCCGTTGGTAACATCTGTGCCATGTTAAATTCATTAAGGCCATATGACTTAACTTTTCCCATATCATGAAGAATAGCCCCAGAAATTAATACATCTCTATCAACAAAATCATATTCCTTCATAGCATCAACAACTGATAAACACAATCGCAACACTTCAGCAGTATGAATAATTAAACCACCTTGATAATTGTGATGTATTCTAGAAGCCGCAGGACATTTAAATAACTTTTCTTGGTCTAATCTATTCAAACAATCCATAGTAAAATGATAATGCTTCTTCATCCGCCACATGTCTATGTTTGTGATAGCCATCCATGCTTTTTTCATATCTTCTGGAGAGGCTGCTGGTGCGTAGAATACATCACGAATTTCTTTAGGAACATCATTAATTGTTATCCTATCAAAACCTTTGATAGTAATACTCCCCTTAGTATCTCTTTTGTCATCTAAAGCTGTAATTGAAATTATATCACCAATATGAGGAAACGTAGGACTAGTATCTGCACGCTCATGTGCATTCCAAACCATTCCCTTCATTTCCCCTTCTGGAGTCTTTAGAACTGTTTGCCAAAAATAATTGCCCGTTCGGGCCGTTCTCAATTCTTGCTCAAGTACAAATGCGTATAAGGGATTCGGTAATTTCATAATAGCCTTTCTTTATTCAAGAAAAACATTTTACTAAAAAAACATAAAAAAATCAAGAGCTTAATTTTTTTTTATAAAATTTTATAAGATTTTACAATTTTATCAATAATTTTTGTTGTAGAAATTCCGTCAACAAGAGGAGCAAAGCATAGCTCATTAACATTTTCAGGTTTTTCCATTTTGCCTTGCCAATCCATTCCTTTTACTAAAACATCAGGTTGAATTATTTTAATTATGTCATTCGGAGTATCTTCATAAAATGGTATAACATAATCGACAACATCCAATGCAGCTATCATTTTCATTCTTTGTTCTAATGGAATAATAGGTCTGGTATTTCCTTTTAATCTTTTTACGCTTTCATCAGAATTAACCAACACCACAAGTCTATCCCCTTTGGATTTAGCAAACTCAAAAGTAGATATATGAGCAAAATGACAAAAATCGTACACGCCATTTGTCATGACCAATTTAAAATCCCTATCTTTCAAATCATAAGGGGATGCAAATTTAGCCTTTATTGGATTATCAATAGCCAATAACTCATAAGGGTGAACAGGTTTATTGTGTTTTTCCTGAACATATATTGACCCAGCCTTCCAAGCTAACTCCACCGATTTTACAACATCTATACAATGAGTTTGAGTCATTGCTAAAAATGCCGCAAAGCAATCACCAGCGCCTATTACCGATTCGCAAGGCACATGAAATTCAGGAGTGTATTGAAAGTAACCATTAAGCGTCTTTCCAACAACGCCTTTTTTACCCCGAGTAATTACTACTGCTGGACACCCTAAAATAGACATAAAATAATTACACTGTTTCTGCCAGTCTTTTAATCCACTAAGTTCATAAGCTTCTTTTTCATTTGGCTTGAATATAGAACATCCTTTCCACTTTTCTATCGGACCATTTTTAGGGTCTACAATAGTTAATAAATCTTCATTGCACATCCAATTTAAATCACTATTGAACAATCCCTTCCCATAATCAGAAAAAATTACTACTCCAGATGCCTCTTTACAGAATTTTTCATGCAACTCCCTTTGAAAATTTATTAATGATTCATTCGATAGCCCAAAATTATTTGATTCTATATCCCATCTACAAAGTGGAAAATTATCTTGATAAATTCTTTTTTTTACAGGATTTTTACCTTCCATTAAAATGCATGATTTAGAACTAATAGAAGATGAATTCAAAACGTCAAAACCATGTGTGTCAATTAATGAATAGAACTCCACATCTACGTTAAACTGTTCCATTTGACGACATACATTTCCTGCACCACCCGGAACTGCTATGTTTGGTGCATTATTAGAAGATAGCATGACAGGTATAGGAAATTCAGGAGAAACCCTGTCTGCCAGTACGTGAAAGTATTCATCTAATAAGTAATCTCCTACAACGGTTATTTTAGACCTTGTAGAATCATTCATTTCCAAAAAGGTTTCTATATCTGTCATGCTATTATATTAGTAGTAAAGACTATATATTCCCGAACCATGAGTAGAGAAATAAAGCAATCTAAAATCGAGAAAGATGGTAAAACAGTTATTGTTAATAAAATAGATGGGGCTATCGTTCCAAATGTTACAAACACATCTGAATCTTCCTCTTCCACATCATCATCATCGGTAGCGGGAGGAACCCCAACAACTCCCATTCCTGTTTCTACCCCTACTGTGGCACAACCTACCACAACAAATAATAATGGTATTCCAAAAACAAAAATAAAAGATGGTCTTGTTCCAAACATAACTGCACAATCTGAACTACCCGAAGTCACCGAAAATACGAATGTGCCCTCTATTTCATCATCGGTCAATGTGGTTTCTGGAGCTTCTATACCAACAACTGATGAAGAAATAGAAAAAAAGAGACTTAGAAGTAAATTGGGTGTATACGACCAAAATAAAATAAAAGATGGAATAATTCCACTTATCACAGCAGCACAAGTTAATCCTCCCAATATTCCTCCACAAATATTACCACCAGATACGAATCAGTTCACAGCCTTTGTAAGTGCTCTAGCGGAAACTCCTGAACCTTTGAGTATATTTGTTCCTTATATTGGTGCTTTAAAAGACGTTGATTTAGGACCACAAAGTTTAATAGCTGGTGGGTGTGTAACAGCCGGATGTCTATCTGATGGAACTGTTACATTAACTGGTGGTGTGTTTGATGTATTTCCTCAAACACCAATTGCTGCTCCATTTGCACAATACGATATAGCAAATAAAAAATATGTAGATGATTCTGTTTCTGCCTCAGATACGTTCCTAGAACTAACTGACACAATAGGCTCATTTACTGCCACTAGACTTCTTTATGAATCCGATGCTGCTGTAGTAGACTCAGCCAGCCTTACGTTTGACGGAACAACATTAGTCGCCACTGCTTTATCTTCAGGAGCTATAACAGGCACATCTTTTATAATAGGAGCAAACACATTAACTACAACCGAATGGGCTTTTCTTGACGGATTAGACCAATCGGTATCAAGCGGGGCTTCCCCCACATTTACTGGAACTAATATTACAGCAGTAGCGTCTATCACAGCAGCAGATGAAAGCGCAGATACTACATGCTTTCCAGCTTTCTTTACAGCCGCAACAGGAACGGTTTCAGCTAAAACTGGAACAAATTTAACATTTAATTCCGCAACAGGATTACTAACAGCCACTGCTTTATCTGATGGAACTGCCACTTTAACAGGTGGTGATTTAACAGGACTCACCTCTCTTGTTGTTGATAATATAACAATAGATGCAGCAACAATAACAAGTGGCACAGGAACTATTAGCTTTAATGATGATAATTTAACAACTACTGGCATAGCAGGTGCTTCTTCTTTGGACTTAGGTGTTGCAGCAGCGACGACTGGGATTCTAAGGATGCACGGTTCTACTTCTGGAACTGTTACTATCCAATCCGCTGCTGCTGCTGGGACTTATACACTAACCTTGCCCTTGGATGATGGTGGTGCTAGCGAATTTCTCCAGACTGATGGTGATGGCGTTCTTACTTGGGCTTCAGGCGTCACATTTGGCACAGATAACCAAATACCTTATGTTAATGCCGCTGGGAATGATTTTGATTATTCTGCGAATTTGACTTTTGTTCACGCAACATCAACTTTAACTGTTGACGGAGATATAACAGCCACAGGGACATTGACCTCGACAGATGGGACCACAGGCCAATCACTAATAACCAGCGGTTTAATTGTAAACAATGACAATGGGAGCACTTCTACTGATGATTTCAGAGCAGCTACTACAAGCGTATCAACCGCATTTGTCGTAGATGCCTCTGCTGATACGGTTAATACTAATACAGGTAGAATAGTAAAAACAAATAGACTTACCAGTAATACTGCTTTGACCGCTCAATATGACCAAGTTTTTTGCAACACAGATGGCGGAATTTTCATAGTTACATTACCAGCAGGCGTAAATGGAACAAGATATAGAATAATAAACACTGGAAGTAATAATTTAACAATAACACCTGCTGAAGGAGAGTCTTTACTTGGTTCGGCTTCGAGCTTTACTTTAGCAACTGATGAGGCATTAACAATAGTGTACGAAAGTACAGAAGGATGGTATTAAAATGAGTAGACAGTTTACAAGAGATTTTTTAATAGAAGTTCAAGCTTTTAGTTGTAGATAACTAATTTATAATTATGGCAACAGATAAAGAAAAACTACATAAAGGCGAAATACTTAAAATAAAATGTCCTATATGCGGGCACATACAAGAACACGATGATGCAGATTTAGAGGCTGGAACCTATGTAATTAACTGCAACGATGATGATAATAAACATTGCATGGGTTCAGTGGAAGTTACACCCAAGTCTGACGGTAAAGGTTGGAAATTTAAAAAAATTAAAACAAATGGACAGAAAGAGGACTGGGATAACTAATGGCGTTTACAGTAGCAACATCATCTAGTAAAATAGACATCACATCAGGAACAGGCAATTTGTCTGACTTAGAAACCGCTGTTGATGATGCTGGCATTTTTACTAGCACAGGGCAAGTTTTTGAGGTAATTGGGAACAGAGAATTAGAAATATCTAGTGGAGTAACTTTAAACACAACAGATGGAGACACGCTTCAATGGAACCCAACCGCAAATCTGTCACCTGTGCTAGATGTCGTGGCTGGAGCTATTTTAAACATAGCTCAAAATACAATTATTGATTTTGATACAAACAGAACACATCAAGGTAGAATGTATTCTTATGGGACAGTTAATTGTAGTGGTACAGAGGGGAATGAAGTAATATTTCAGAACATGGGACACCATTATCTCTATATGTATGATACGACTCCTTGGCAATGGGATTATGTTATTTGGCAAAATACTATACACGTTAATAACTATTTAATGTATATTTTCCAGACGGGGATATCGTCAGCTAATGGACCGTCTACAGCTCATGTTTTTAATAATATTACAGTTAGAGGAACTGGGGAAGCAACTAATTTTGGCAACTTGCTTTTTTATTACACTGACATGGGCAAATGGACAATGGATAATTGGACCGTTGAAGCCATAAGTAATATGTATATTAGATACGGGACTACTCTTAAATTTACAAATTCTACATTTCAAAATATGTCGAACCTGGTTCGTCCTGAAGCCTCAGTGGCGGGGTCTCCTAATATGTCACACTATGATACCTCTAAGAACCTTATTGTGTTTTCTGGGAATGTAAATCAGAATATGATTGTGTTCGAGAATTGTACTTTTGATGATGTAGATAGTGGTGTTTATGGGATATACTCAATTAACACGCCAATTCTTCTTAAAAATTGTACTTTCGACAACCAAACGTATCCTATATATGCAAATGGCGCTACCGTTCTTTTGTATGGAACGACAACATATCCAGTAGCTCCTACAGCCAATATAAAATACGGAGGACAGGGAACTGTACTCCACGTTAGAAAATTAGACATAACAGTATTAGATGAAAATAGTGACCCGTTAGAAAACGCTATCGTTCACATTAGACAAAAAGATGCCACAAGAGAACAGTGGGCTTTTTATACCGACTCAAATGGGCAAATTAGATGCGGAGGGTACGATGAAGATATCTATTTAGTTGAGAGAGAAGAATATAGCAATGGCAATTTTGTTGAATGGTCAGATGGAACAGGAGATTTAGTCCATGTAATTGATGTATCTGCTGGTGGCTATACTGTAGATTCAAGAGAAGTCGCTATGAATCAAGATAGAGAAATTACAGTGCAACTATCAGTAGCACCAGCAGGTGCCACCACCATTTACGATAGCACCTTTTATGGTTCGACAATATATTAAAAGGAAATGAAATGGCAATATTAGAAATTAACATACCAGCCGATAAAGTAGACAGATTATTAGCAGCAATTAAAGGAGTTTATCCTATACCCCAAATAGAAGACCCGAAAAACCCCGGAGAATTCATAAATGAATTTGGTGATTTAGTATGGTCAAAAAAAATAGTTATCGACCATCTTAAACGTACAGTAACTAGATATGAACGAAAAATAGCTCAAGATGCTATTGTTATAGAAAATTGACCTTAGTTAAATTTTTTTTAAAAACACACTATACTAATTTCATGTTAAAAGAATTATACTCACAATACGGCGAAATAATGGTACAGATGGAAGTTCTTCAGGCTAGATTGAATCAGGTAAAATCTTCAATCTTTGCGGAATTGAAACCCAAACAGGCAGAGCAGACTGAAACAACACTGGCACCACCCGAACAATCAGGATGTTGTCCTGAAACAAATGGTGTTTGCGGTGGCCCTCCAGCAGTAGAGAACTAAATTATAGTCCAATCTGATTTTTTTTGATATTCCGCAATGGTTCTAGAGTTCATGTAACTCATAGAACTTCTAAGGCCATTGCGGAATCGGTGTATGATTTTTTCCAAAGGACCAGTATATGGAATTAATGTTTCCATACCCTCTACATATTTTGGCTTCTTATTTACCTGCTTTTGTGTAGAAAATGATGCCGCCCCTTTATATATTTTCATTAATTGTCCATCTAATCTAAGTGTTTTAGAGGGACTTTCTTCTGTACCAGCAAAAATACAACCTGCCATACATATATCTGCTCCCAAAACTAAAGCTTTACATATATCTCGTGGCTCTTTTATTGAGCCATCAGCAATCAACATTGTTTTAGACTTAACCGATGCACATTCTAAAACAGAAGACGCCATAGGATAAAATAACCCTGTCTCTACACGAGTTGTACAACTCGAACCTCCTGCTATCCCGCACCTAATTGCGTATATATTTAAATCACATAGCCATTCATAACACTCTTTACTTGCTACATTTCCAACAGTAAAATATACATCTGAATAAAGGCTCATCAATTTTTCCAACGTAGCTTTTACTCTAGTATTTGCTCCATTTGCCACGTCTAAACAAAAACTACGACATCCAGCAAATGCTAATTCTTGAAATCTTTCAAAGCAATCCCCATTAATTCCAATAGCACACCCACAATCACAATCTGCCAATTTATATTCATTAGCTTGTTCTTCTATAGTGTTAAACCTATGAATAAATCCATAAGCACCAAGCCGCAATAAATGACCAGCCATTGTCCCATCACATACATCCGGCATAGGGGCTGCGATTAATGGTACAGTTAATTTTTGCCCCGCAAATTCTACTGATGTATCTGCCTCATCTCTACTATCCAACGTAGAAATGTTTCTTGATATCAATCCTATATCTGAATATTTTAAAGCACGCATTCTATGTCTCCTTTATCAGACTCATTATAAATATAAAAACTATGACGTACCGCAACATCTACGGCTTTTCTAGCTCGCTGACTCCAACTTGCTTACTTTAATACCATTGATTGCCACCAATGTTTCAAAAAAAGTAGAGGTTAAAATCTCCCTAGTCTTAAAATCCCTGTCGTCCACAGGTATTTGTTTCATTGCTTCTTCCTCAATGCAAATTGCAGATTTCCAATCTCTATCTTTCACAAATCCACAATCGCATGAATAAATTCTATCGCTTAAACTTAATTTATTTTTATTACCACAGTTAGGACAAAGTTGTGTACTTGGAAAAAACTTACTAACCATTATCGGCGTATGAGATTTGTGCTTCAAATCTCCAATAATTCCACCAATACCTGAATTTTGTATCTTTTTTCCGTGACCACCACTCTGCCAAGCATGAATGCTTTCATCTTGGAAGCAAACATACTTGTTGTTTTTAACAATAGCAGAAACTAATTTATGTCTAATATCTTTTTTCTTATTTGTAAGATATTCGTATTCAATTTTTCTTTTTCTTTTATCTTGTTCCTTCTTTTTAGAGGCAACTCTATTACCTCTCATTATTTTACGGTCAAGTCTTTTAATTCTTTTGCTAATTGGAACTTGAAATTTAACTTTAACTCCATTGCTAAAACTTAATTGTGTTTCACAACCAAAGTCTATTCCAATACTCATATCAGGAATAATACTTACTTTTTTATCCACATAAGTGGTAATATGTAAAAAGTAATCTTTGCCTTTTCTTATTAAGGTTGAATTAGCAATATCAGCATTGTCAGGTATTTGTTCAAGCCCATTAACTCTTAACCATTTTTTCTTCATGCCAGCAAGTTTGATTTTTTTATTTTCAAAATCAATATGATAAGTTCGTTTGTATTCTCTTAATGGGACTGAATTGAGTTCTCTTTTAAATTTCAATCGTCCTACTTTATATCCTTGTTTCTTTCTTGAAGACAGGGATTTTAACGAAGTAAATAATCTTTCTTTTATTGCTTGACGATGTTGAGTTTGCAGGACATTAAATTTCCTATCTTCGTATTCATCTTTAACTTTGACTGGTACGCTCTTCAATGTGCAGTTTGCATCATTGATGTTTTTATTAGATAAACAGTAATTATAAAACCATTTTGCTTCTTTGAACAAACTTGATAATCGCTTACGAATAAAGATTGATAGATGAGAACGGTCTATTTTACAAACATAAACTTTACAAGTTTGTGTTTTCCTTTTTTCTCTTGTAGCTAATCTTTTTGTAAATCGACTTAACATCTCACACTAATATAGTGTGAGTATATTCATTTTTATAAATAATAAAATTATTTTTATCATGTCGGCTCTTGTGACCGCCAATCAAAATCTGTATCTTCAAAATCTGTATCTTCGCAATCCTTAAACTCACTAGAAAGACTATCATAATCCAAATTCATAAATGGGACATACTCTGCCTTATATCCTGCCGTATTTAACTTTTCTACCATGGACTGAGCCGCTT
>Ga0080013_1003145_pt1 | contig 17951 bp, 39 predicted proteins | sample ETNvirenome_6_85_FD_69236 | JGI IMG/M metagenome (GOLD analysis project Ga0080013, IMG submission 69236) | Marine viral communities from the Pacific Ocean - ETNP_6_85 (SPADES assembly) (version 2) | ecosystem: Environmental > Aquatic > Marine > Oceanic | place: Pacific Ocean | collected 2013-06-19 | reverse complement strand
TAATCATCAGCAAGTTTATCTAAGAATTTACCAGTTACTCCAATTCGTATGTTTGATTCAATAACCTTTAATGTATCATATACAATCTGACAACTCTCCCTCATTAAGTTTATACTATATTCTGATTTGTAATGTATCATAATATTCACCCTTAACTGTCTTCATGTTCTTTCTTTTCCAACTCGTCCATCATCTTCATGAACTTATCAAGTTCTTTACGATGAACTGTTGCTATAAACATACCTTTACTTATACCCTTCATGTGAGTCAATATGTTTATTATAACCAATATAATTAATATAAATACTGATTGTTTAAAGTTAACAACTGGATTTATTGTATGAAATATTAAGCCATACAACAATACATTCAATATAAAACTATTTATTGGACTAACTAAAAAATCATTTATCATCAACCGAACTTTGTTATGTAATTGCTTTTTAACTGTCTTCACGTCTTTATCTCCTTGTTATTTAATATACTCATTTAAGAGTTCTGGTTTTTCAAGTGCTTCATACCCATATTTTCTATGAAACTTATAGTGACATTTCCTGCACATCACAACACCGTTAGCTCTGTCATACCTATCTTTTGGGTAGTGTTCCCAACTCTTTATATGGTGTGCGTGCAATACTTTTGTCGTCTTTCGTTTAAGTTTACATTTCATACATACATACCACTTACTTAAACCGTGTTTCCCTTTGTTGAGTTCAAACACATTCTTTCTCCAAGTTTTGTATCTAACTTCACTCTTACTGCTCTTCCATCTGTTACTTGTTGACTTGCTACTGACTTTCTTCAAGTCCTACCCATTGACTTCTTGATTTGTTGTTATCTCATAATACTCAAGATACCCACATACCTCACACCAACAAGGCTCACACTTTCTACCGCTATACATCGTTTCGTGTTCCTCACAATAGTCCAATGCCATAATGTGGTGTTTATCGTTTTGTTCGTGAAAACTGTTATCTCGTTTGTTTTCTTTGGTGTTTGTGTTACACGATTTACAAAGTCGAATAGCTTTCTTCTTTGTTTTCTTGTTAGACGATTTCTTCTTAGGTGAGCTACTCATATATATTTGCTCTTATAAAAAATTTCCTATCCACTTTTTTTATCCCTCATCTTTCTCTTTAACTTTTTATCCAAATAGTATATATAAATATGTTTCTCACAAGTCTTTTTCCAATATACATCTGGATCCTTATCTTCTAATCTTTGTCGTATAGTTTCAGCGTATGGTGATACTTTTCTTAATGTTCGTCTGTGATATTTCTTCCCATCCACCATTAATATTTTATCTGTTCCCGTCATATCATAATGAATAAAATTACTTGCTTTATAAATAGTTCCACCGTGACCATACTCTGGATCTGCATATGATACTACTACTTGATAGTCTGTATTTCTTTCTAACCATTTCAATGTACCAGCAACAAAATAACTCTCTGTATTAGTTAAAGTATCGTCTATACAACACATTCTATTTAACTCTAATATCTTTCCTGATTCATTACCATACTTATCAGTTTTCTGACCTTCCATAGATGAAGGAACACCATATATCATAGCTCCAATCATTTTATCCAAACCAAACTTACCTTCTCTGAATAATCCAAAACAGTAAGATGTATGTAAACCTTTAGTGCTATGAGAATAATGCCACTTTTCAATAAATGGCTTTACTGTATGATATGTACTATGTTCTACTTTATAATCAGTTACTCCACCCATGTTACCCCTTAGATACTTGAAAATGTGTTGTGTGTTGGATTATACCATTTGACATTGTGATTTTCATATGCCCAATTTAATTTGTTTCTGACTAACTTAATCATTGTATCTGAATTGCCACATACTATCTTCCACGAATCATTAAGTAATATAAAGTTTTCTACTAATAAATCTACATCACCGTGTCTTACACCGTGTAAATCTAGTTTCTCCAAAGTTTACTTACCTCTGGTTCCCCAATCACACATACAAGTGGTTTCACAGTTACAAGTAAAGCCATATGATCTAATTGGATGTTTTAATATACTTATCAATCTTCGTTATTTAGTGATTTTTATTTTTCCACTAAAATCCACTAATCCTGTACCTGAAATATTACCATTAGGTCCGTTGCCAAAGCCATGGGCTATATCAGTAATATCATATTTAATATTATTAGGTATTTTGCCCCAAAATTCTTCCATAGGTTTAGACCAATGGATATCATCAAAAATAATAAAATTTTTATAATTATTATCTCTTAAATATTCATATACTTGCCACTCAAAATCCCCTAAATGAGCTGTATCTAAAAAGATAAAATCAGCTTCAAGCATATAATGTTGTTCATTTAAATCGAATATATTACCCACATACGGGTTGTCTTTTGTACTCATATTACCAATTACTCGAGTTATATTATTATAAACACCATTATGTTCATTGTTATATAAATCTTCCACATCATAAGTTCTAACCTCATTAGTTGGATTATCAGATAAACAAAGACTACTAGCACCATTATGTGTGCCTAATTCTATAATTTTTGAGTTATTTAAGGTATGAGTAATATATCCTAATAATTTGTAATGTTCTTCTCCTGCAGGGCCATTAATAATTTGTTTAAGCCCTTGCCTTTTTGTTAGTGGTATTAAATGGGAAAGATCAGTATTTCTAATATTTTCATAATTAATTTCCATTGTTTTCCTCTTGTCTTGTCATCACATAACCACACTTACCACATCTCCTGTCTTGACCTATATACTCTTTGTTGGTTTCTGTCACAGTCAATTCATCATCACAATTTGAACATTTATACTTTAGTTTCATTTAACATCAACTCTCTTATTTTGTTCCCCAATTCCATATCATTTGGATTATCTTTTGTCATTTGTTTTATTTTATCTTCAAATGGTTGTATTGTGTCACCATCATAAGTGTATACTACACCACTAGTGAATCCACCTCGTTCTTTAACTTTAAGTAACTGTTCTTCACGAATGTCAGCAAAAGTTATGTTACCAAAATATTCTGCTAAAGTTTCGAGTACTTCAAACACATCTGCATATTCGGTTACATCTGTATACTCTGATTCCTTTAACTCATCTAGTTCTTCTATCAATTTATTTTTTAATAGTGTTTCGTATTCTTCTATGTCTTTAAACACTCTAACTTTGTCATGTTTGATAACGTCAGCTAATGAATCTCTTATCAATTTCTTAGCCAATCTATAGTCCTCTCTCTTGTGGCTTTATTTCTGATTTTACTTCTTCAACTATACATTCTGCTATCATTCGTTTGACATCTAATGAAAACATATCTGCATCTTCAAATAATCGTAACACTCTAACAATTTTAACTGTCAATCTTTTTTCATCTACACTACATTGCATCTATTTATTTCCTTTTGTGAAATCTTGTATTGCTTCATACAGATATGATGTTCTTTCAGTATCTGTTATTTCTATTCCTATAACTCGTTCTGTAAGTTCATCATAATCTACAATAAAATTATCATCGATGACCATTGATTTAACCACTATATTTTTATCATCTTTTTGATGTTTTAATGAGATATACATCAATCCACTTATTTCATCGTAAGTTATCATTTACTTTTTCTTTTTAGGTGCTTTACCACCAACCCAAGCTTCATTTACATCTTTTGTAGATTTATCATCTGCTCTGTATCTACCTTTTTTTGTTCTTGCTCGTTTTGGTTTTCTACTCTCACTTTTAGATTCACCAAATGATGTTTGTATCCATCCAATAAAAGTTTCACCCAAATCGGGTAATATACTGCCAAGAGCTTCCATTAAAGACATTTCTTGTTTTTTATTCATTTTACTCATTTTCTAGCTTCTTTTTATGTTTTATTTTTCTATTGTACTTTTTCTTATCTTTATGTTTACGAGTACCTACATCAGCTCCCATAAATACCTCTCTACTGATAGCTTTTATCCTGATAGATTGGTCATTCAAATAATCTAATAACTGTTGAAAAGTTCTTTTCTTATTTCTTTTTTTCTTTCTACCCATTTTGCTAAAACATAAATTTTATGAATCCTACCAAACAACTATTGCTGCACAGGCTATAGCTCCAATTATATCACCAATTGAATCATATGCCCAACGCTCAACAGAACCATATGTTTTTTTACATTTCTCAAAACTACCACCAGATTCTAAAAGAAACTCTACAACTTCCCAACCTAATGCCAATACCACTACAACCCAAAATCCAAAGAGTTTGGCTAACAGTCCACCAGCTAAGATATGAAACCAAGCCCAAGTGTTGTTGTTGAATCCCCACTTCAATAATTTCTTTAAGACATCAATCATCTATTTTCTCCCACCGTATTTACCATAAACGAAAGCACCTACACCGAAACAAAAACCTACACCACTTAACCAAGTAGCTCCACTTACCATTCCAGCAAAAAATAATCCTAACGCCATTATCATTAAATAAACTAAATTATCCATTTTTCTTCTCCTGTGTTATTCATCTAAATATTCTTCTAATTTTTCCCATCTTATTAAAACATAAGTACTTATAAATCCTACGAATGCTATAATACCAAATTCTCTTGGGTCTTTGATTGTGATTATCATAGCCATACACATAATTGATATCATCCATAATATTGCTTTGATTGTGTGTTTGATTTTATCCATTTCATTTTGCCCAACTGTCTTCTACTGATTCATAAGTTAAATCATCATCTGACAAAGTTTTCATCTGTTCATCTGTTTCACTTGATATTTTACATAATGCCATAACGAACATTCCTACGACTGTTCCCATTATAAAAGTAATTGCATAACCTAACATTTCTGTTTTCCTTATTTTTTAATTTTTAGCTCATAAACCTAAGCATTTCTGTGGTCCGGTATTTATGAGCTTCTCTTTTATTTAAGTAGTTGAGTGCTGTTTGACCATATTTAACTTTATGATGATTTTGTGATAATCCCATTGTATAACTTCATATAATAATTTCTAAACCCACCGAAGTTGTAACGGTATGATTATCAACCCATCATCGTTGAAGGCATGTAGCCTTTGTTTTCGTTTATCTATTCATAAAGTGCTGAATTTGGGTTAAACCTTTATTTCAAAAACCTTTAGTATATATAAATATACAACTAAATCACTAAACGATACAAGTATTTTTTATCTCCACCCGTATTCTGTCATTTCGGGTTCGTGTTCGTCTTTTACTATATCTAATTTCTTTGGTAAATTATCATAATTCAATATGATACTTTCAAGTGCTCTTTCCATTATTCCCAATGGAGTAAAGTCATCACAATCTAATACTGCTTTCATGATACTTGGTGAAAAACCACTCACCATACCCACACCATCAACTGATGGCATTGATGGTGAACCATAATGACTTCCTTCTAAATTCCAAAATACTAACTTTGGCATTGTGTAACCTCGTTCTTCAAATAATCTTCTGATGTTATCTAAATGAGGTTTTTCACCACGATTATGACTGTCATCAAATTGCATATCTGATAACACTAATAACATTGTTGGCATATCTTCATCTTTAACATCAAACTTTTCAGCCAAATCAAGTATCAAGTGATAAGCCTTTTCAAAATCAGTATTCATTCCCCAACCATCACCCATTATTTTTTGACGAATTTCTAATAATGTTCCTTGTGGAATATGACCTAACTTTGGATTTTCAGAGAATGTTAAATACTTACTGTTAAACTTACCTTTGTTGTTTATCGATAAGTATAACCCTAATGATATAGCCACCTCAATAGGTAATCCATACATACTACCACTTGTATCAATCATTGGTAAGATATTCTCACCTTCTTTGATTAAGTCTGGTAAGTTATCCCATAGTTTCTGTGCTAACTGTTCATCTTTGACTGCAACTGCCATAACTTCGTGTGGATATGATGCTGATACTGATGCCTTTGTGGTCTTATCATTCTTCCATTCATCAAATCGTTTTCCATCACGAGTTTCAAAGGCTTTTCCATATCTTCTCATAGCACCACCTGGAACTGATGAATAGTTCACATCATCCCATTCACGATTTGACATTTGTTGTTCAACTGTTGTAGAATATCTCTTTAACCACTTACGATAATCTCTGTTAGTAAAACCTAATTCATCACGAAGTAATTTAGCATTCTCACCTTTTCTTGGTGACCATTTACAAGCTAACCTATCTTTTTCTCTAATACTTTGGGCAAAAGCTGAAACAACACCTGGAATGTGAAAGTATCTAATTAAGTCCTTATAATAACCTAATTCGGCTAAAGTTCTTGCATTGTCTGAAACGAATGCGGGTGAACACTTTGCTATTTCATCTAATATAAGGTAGAAAGTATTCCGTTCACCAGAACCTTCTCTAGCCGCTCTCGCCCAATATGAAATTCTTGTAGCCAACTCTGGATTTTCATTAAATGCTTCTTCAAACATCTCAACAACACGATTTCGTGATGCGTTTCTCAACCCACCAATCTTACTGAATAAGTCTAAGCATTTATTCACATCACTATAACACAGCGCGTTGTTTTTTGTTTTCATATATTCTGTAATTTTATTCATATTATAATATACAACCTTTTTATAATGTAAGTCAAGCTTTATTTTAATTGTTTTTAATATTCAAGCTCACTAAAATCTGTTTCCTCATATGAACCAAAATGGTTATCTCCATCAACATCAAACATAAAACCAATGTCATTACCTTTAACTTCTCTGATTAAATCTGTTAGTGCATCTATTATTGAGCCTTTTGTGATGTTTGGGTCATCAATTGATTGTGTTTTTATGTTTTCTAATTCTGCTACAATGTCTTTAATAGTCATTCTTTTCTATCCCTTATGTTATAAATTTGTTGTTTCTTCTGCAAATAAAATATTATTTGCCTCTATGTCAATTTCAGTTATAGTACTCTTACCTCTAACATCATTATCATCTTGTTTATGCCAAGTGACCTCTGCTCTATAAATTCCAGATGGTGTCTTAACCTCAAAAGGTATGTGGTCTATTTTTATTTCATCTATTACAGCTGGAAAACTGTGGTTGTTATCAAATGGATTTTCAACCATAACCAAATCACCTGGTTTCTTACTAATTCTGATTCTAGTGATATCTTCTTTAGCAAATGATACAGATAAATCATTCTTTAAACTTTTTTTGATGTTCCGTATCGTTTTATAAACCTCTCCTATATCATTTATATCATCGGTATCATTTGAATATAGATATTTAAATCTTAACTTATACATCATTTTGTCATAATCGTTTTCTGAAAATAACATATCTATTTTACGATATTTTAATACTTCTCTACTTTCAGTTATGTCTAATGTCTTTCTATGTCTATAATCTTTATACATCTGATTTAACCACACCATATATTTGCTACTAGCGTGTCGTCCACCGGCTGGCCAACCTCTTTCAAATTGATCTTTAATCTTTTCAACTATAACTATTTCATATTCATTTACATATGTATCTGGTGTCTGTAACATCAACAGTTGTAATTTTCCAATTCGTGATAATATTTCTTCTCTACTTAAAGCCACCTATACTATACCTTTAATTTTCATATTTTTTCCAAAGTTTGTTACATTGTTCTAATTGAATCTTTGAAGGACTTTGTTCCCTCTTTCTGATATTGTGAATCAATCCAATAACGAAAGATTTATCATCTTTTGTAAATTCAAAACTATTGTTACGATAAGCATCATTGATACGATACTTTAACTTTAATAGTTTACTAACAATCGGATTACCGTCATGTATATAATCTTCATCTTTCATCTATATCATTCCTTTATTTTTCATTTCTCTTGCATCAATTGTATTCTTCGCTTCTCTTAAACCACTACCTGTAAATTTTCTATGTAATTTAATAGCAGCAATCTTGTTACCTGCTTCTAATGTTTCATCTATAAGTTCCCACATGGTTTCCTCATCCATATCCAATCCTTCAGCTGAATATTGTTTCCACAACCGATTGGCTGTACCTAAATCAATTTTATTTGGAACACGACCAGCTTCAAAATCTTCAATCTTTCGTTTAACCCATTTCATATCATTGATTGCTTCGAGTTCTCCAACACTATGTGTTTCTTTAGATTTAAATGAAATTCTAAATCGTAACTTTTGAAATTTATCTATAAACTTTTGTTGATGTGGGTGGTGATTCATTTCTCTTTGTTTTCCCATCGTTTCATATATTTCTTATAAACTTTATTCAACGCACTCATCTGTTTTTCTGATAACATAGCGTTTCTTTCAAATTGTTCTTTAAGAGAGTTCACAAATGGAAGTGCCGACCAATTAGCTAAGTAATAATCATCTTTACCTTCATCAACTTCCGCTACAAGTTCCCAAACACGGTTGATTTTTTCAAGAATAGGTTTCATCTTATCTTTTCGTTCAATCATAGCTATTTCATCATACTTTGGATTCTTCATTGATTTTAATACAGAGTTGTGCATTTTCTCTGAAAATGGTCTGTTACCTGTTTTTAACACCCGTAACATATCTGATAAGAATTTCTCTTTAAGTGCTATTTGATTAGTAGATAACCACTTGATTTCCTTCTCATACTTTTCAGCGTATTCTAATCTACGCTTTTCCATAGTTTCGTTTGATGGTTTTCTATAGAAGTTCATCTAAATCATTACTTAATATAGCCATTATCTACCCACCCAAGAACCATCATCTGGGTTATTATCTACTAACCATTCTAATTCCATAAGTTCTTCATCTGAATATTCAGCATCGACAGAATAATTATTCTTTAACAACCAATCATCTAACAACTCAACATCTTCATCTGATAAAGCTTCACCCCACTCATCATCGGTATCTATCCAATCAACACCATTATTTGTATCTGGTTTGTTATCTACATTCATCGGATATACTATCCCATCTGTATCTACACACGAACCAACACTTTCTAATACTAATACTTCTAAACTCATTTTAAATCTCCTTTATTTATCTCTCTTATCATCTACTATAATATACAACCTTTTTGCAATACAAGTCAAGCTTTTTTTATTTTTTTCAAGTATTATTTATCCAAGAAGACGCATCAATTTTAGATGGATTAAATTTAGTTCTAATCTCTTTAATAGTGGCTTTCCACATATCATTAGTGGGAACACAAACATCAAATGAGTTTAATTCTAATAATGTATTTTTCTGAACTGTATTCAATGATTTAACATAATCTGTTAAATCATATCCCCATTGTTTAACAAAATCTTTATTAGACTCACCAGTCCAAATTCTCATCATTCTACCTAAAATTTGAACTGCCTGATTTGTAATGGGTTTTCCATTTAATTCTGTACCTGTCTTCTTATCGGTAGCCCTAAAAGAAAAATAACTTTTTAGACAATGAACATTTAATCCACATGTACCCTTATTAATAAATAGAACAAATTTAGATGGGTGGTCTGGATTGTTTAAATCTCTAATTACTTGTTGTTCTGAAACATCATCATAAACAAATTGATAAGTTCCATTATTGAAGTTTGTTTTTTTAATATTAACATATCCTTTGAAATCACTTGTTAATACAGTTATTTGGTTATCAATGAGGTTTGATGAACTATCAAGATTTTCTCTTAATAATTTCAATACATCCTTTACAGTAAAACCAATTTTAGAATTTCGTTGGCCACAACTCACCATCATTACCCTCTTACCAAAAATCTCATTCTTCTCCACATGAATGTCAACAAAATTAGAAAATGTAGATTCGGTTTCATCGGTATTGTTTAAATCATAGTATTGTTCTCCACCAATCCAACCACTACGACTAATCATCTCATTAACTGTTGGGTATGTGTTTATTGTATTAAATTTCATATCACCAAAAGGTTCAACTAAATGTTTATGTTCATTAGTAGGTGTTGCCGTAGTTCCAAATACATAAGGACTTATAGCCGATATTTTTGAAACTAGTTTATATAATGAAGCGTTATAAGTTGGACAATGATAACCTTGAGTATTCTTATAATTTCTGTAATCCGAACACGCTAACCAAGTATGTGGTTCATCAACAAACCACCCAACTTTAACTCCTTGTTTAACTACACCATCAATAAACCATTTGTTTGATTTGTGTAATATTTTTTGATGTGTTACCGCAAGAAATACTTTGAATTCATTTTTAAGATAAAGAAAAACTTTATCTAAATCAGCAGGTGAATCTATTACTTTAATTTTTTTATTAGTATTAAGTTCAACTGCAAAAGCATCTTCTTCATTATATACCTCTGTTTTTGGATAAGTAAATAATACTAAGTCTAAATCTTCATTATCAAAACAATGAGGAATATAGGTATTAAAGGTAGTATATGTTTTACCCAATCCAGTAGTACCAATTATCATCTTGAATATATTATTAGAAGAAGAAAAGTCTTTACTCTTTATTTCTTTCATAAATGGGTTTATTAAATATTTATTTGTCAAATTCATTTTTTTATTCCTTTATTCTTCTCTCTCATCATCTACTATAATATACAACCTTTTTGCAATACAAGTCAAGCTTTTTCTTTGTTTCCTTACAAATAATTTGGACCAGTCCAACTAAAACTTTTATGCATTTCAGCATCAAATATAGAACCTCTACTATGTTTAGCTGCTGCGTGCCAAGTAGCTGCTTTCATAATATCACCTACTTTGATTGGAGCTCCTTTATGTTCTCCATCAACTAATGATACGAATCCCCATACACTATTATCGTGTACTACTTTAATAAATTTTCTACCCTTTTTAAGAGATAAATTCATTTTCTTACCACCAAAACTTCTTATATCATAATTCTCTTGTATCTTAACAAGTAAATTATCCATAGCATCATCAAATGATAATCCATTTGTTGTAGATGTTTTTTCTGTTGGTGTTGATTTTGATATTATTGGTTTTATTCCGTTTATCATATTAACTCTTTTTCTTCGCACAGTACCAAGTGCAATAATTCTTTTCTTTGTATTCTATAACCGATGTGTGTTTTCCACACTTTGAACATTTATTGTTCTTTTCTTCCAATTCTTTCATTCCTTTATTTATCTCTTTCATCATCTATATAAATATACGAAAGAAATGCAATACGAGTCAAGCTTTTTCTTTAAAAATATCCAGTTTTTTTGAACTTTTCTTTCCACCTTTTCCAATTATCCATACCAAACTTTTCAGCTGCTATTTCAAACTTATTATCTTTATATTCATCTTTACCTTTACCTATCTGATAATTCATTTCCCACTCATAATCTAATTTGAAATCTTTCCAACCTAATCGTTTAGAATCCATTGCATGATGTATTTCGTGTAACATTGTGATAATAAACTGTTTAACTTGTGATTTCTTTATAGATTTATACTTTGTTGATAATTCTAATATACCTTTATCTACATTGTAATGTGCGAACTCACGCATTCGTTTATATTTAATTTTAACACTTCCAACTTTGTAATGTTTTAAAAGTGTTGAAATCATCTGATTTTTTTCACTCTCTTTTATGAACTCATTTATTAACATTATCCACTCCGCCTTTTTCTATCTTTTGTGGCTTGGTCTTCAAAAGAAATTTGGTTTTCTTCATCTATTTCATTCATCTCTTCAGGTGTCATACCATCACCAAATTCGGTGTTATAAGGATAATCTTCGTTATCAAGTATCGGACTATCCATATGAACTTCGGTAACTGAACCGCTTGTCTCTGATGGATTTTCTTCATAATCTAAAACCACTTCTGTAGCTAAGTTCATAAGTTCTTTATATAACTGTTCTAATTCTATCTCTTGTTGTGCTGTTAGATGTTTATCATTTGCCATACTGTTCTTCTTTACAAATATGAACTTGAAACATCACTCGGATTTACCCACCAAATTTTACCAAGATTATCAATCACTCTGATACCCTTGTTTTCTTTAAATTCATCAACTTTCACAATTGAATTTTTGTACAACATCCCATCTACACTTGGAATATCGTGTTGAACACAAACCTTGCTTCCAACTTTAATTTCTCTATTTTTATAATCTACTAATTTCATTAATTTCTCCTACTTACAAAATCTTTTTGATTTTTCAAACCAACCATTAAATGACAAATAACAATTAGGACATAGCAATCTTATATTTTCTAATAACCAATTTTGATGATTGTCATCCATAAAATCGATACCCAGACAAACTTTTTCTGTATGTAAATTTGTTTCATTGTATCCACATATAGAACATTCATCCATCCAATATCCTTTTTCAATCAGTTGTTGTTTGACAACTGAATGTGACCACCGTCTTGGTGGATTTCTTTTACCAAGTACAATATCTTCAACATTTGCTCTATAAGAACCCCAACCTTTTGATTTTATACCTTTACCGGTTGGATTCAGATGTTGTTCAAATACACCAAATTCTTTAGCATACTTTTTATAAGTATTATATTGGATACCCATCCATCTAGCAGCAGCCATATTAGATATTGTATGTTTTTGAGCTTCAAGTATCATATTCTTAGTAATCATCACTCGTTTACCTGGAATATGAATTGGTTTCCGAATTGAACCCGTCAATCCACCTTTTATCTTCTTGTCATCTTCTTCCACTATGTCTTTTGATAAACTACAGCGTCGTTCCTAAAACTGTGAGTAGTTTGAGTTTTCAAATCCGTAGCTTGTGTCTGATTAATTTTTCTCCAGGGCCTGTCTTCAGTTTGATTGTCTGTTTGCCAAAACAATTCATCTACCTCTAACTCACCAAAGTTAAATTTTTCAAAATCTACACTTGATGTTCCGGGTGGATTGTATCTATCGTTTGCTGGATCATTTCTTGGCACCTTACACTTCCTCCCAAGTTCCTGATTGTTCTACTATACCAGCAATTGCTTCAAATTCACTTTGAACATTTGTGAATTGACCACTCGCTTCTAACTTATCATACATTGAATCCAATGCATTTTTGATTATTTGGATTTGTTCATAACCCTCTTTACTTATCTTTGACATCTTTTTTGTCCTCCTGTAATAAGATTTTTTCTACTGTTTCTTCAACTTCTTCAGAATCATCTTTCTGATGTTTCCTCAAAAATTCTTCTATATCTACATTCAATCTTCTTAATTCACCGAATGCTAAATTTTTGACAAATTCTTCTTGTTCACTATCCAAGATTGTTGTCATAAGTTTTGTTATATATATACCTAATTTATCTGCCATCTTCATCCTCTATATTAAAATTCTCTTTTAAAAATTCTTTACATTCTGGATAAAATCTTTTATCTAATATTGCTATAGCTTCTGATATAACTTCTTTTACTAATTTTGTATGCATGTCGTTACCAGTATAACTTAATTCTATACCATCTTTGTTTTTATATTTCATTCTACTACTACTCCTAACGAATCAAAATATGTTATTTGACAATTATCTACATATCCACAATATACTTTAATTGTATCTCCAACGAAATCTTCCCATACACCTAGTACTGTATGAGCAATTCCTTCGTCATCTGTGTAACTACTTGTGTTTACAAGATATGTCCAATTGTCTGTTCCCATATATTCTATATTGTATTGTACATCAGTTGCCCAACCAACTTTTTCATACTCCAAACCAGTTTCAACATCTAATGTTGTATATGTTTGGTAATAATCACTTAAAACTTCTATATGATAATAACCATTTTCATCTATTTGTAAATTTGGTGCTGACATTTCCAAATATCCATTATCACATACTATTGATTGTGAATTACACCCAATTAATAACATTACATATATAAATATATATAATTTACTAAAATCTACCATTTTTTATTTTCCTTCCGTTTACGCTTCTTGTTATCTTTCTGTTGTTTCTTCTTTTTTTGTCGTCTGTCACGTTTTTTCTGTTCTCTATCTTCATCCCAATTTCTAGGGTTAATATGTGGCATTTTCTTTCTCTCTACTATTGTTATAATATACAACCATTTCGGTATACAAGTCAAGCTTTTTATTCATCTATTACTGATCTACCTTTAAGTTCTTTCCAATCTTGTTCTGGTCTTACCTGTAAATTTGTTTCCCAAGCACCTTTTATTGTATTTATGTCTACACCTACACTTTTAGCGAATGACATAAATGCATTGATGTCTTTTGGAAAACAACTACCACCAAATCCCAATCTGCCATCAGGACCAGGTACATTTAAATGTGAATCTCCAACCCTACCATCTGCAACAAACCCTTCTAATGCAATATCCCAATCAGCTCCGATGGTATCACATATCTGTTTCATTTCATTCGCAAAAGATACTTTTACTGTAAAAAACACATTACTAAAATATTTAATCATCTCAGCTGTTTTGTAATCAGTTTGAATTATATGACAATATTTAAATCTTTCATTAAATAATTCAGATACTTTAGCTGTGTGTAATTTATCTCCACCAAATACCACTCTGTCTTGATTTATGAAATCCAATCTAGCTGACTTTTCAGTTAAAAACTCAGGACTGAATATTATATTTAAATCTGGATATTTTTCTTGAAGTTTTTCTGTAGTTCCTGGAACTACTGTTGATTTCAATATAATTATATTATCTAATCTTCTATTGATAGCATTAATCTGTTTAAAAGCTTCATTGATATATTTTAAACTTATTGAACCATTTTTATTCATTGGTGTTGGAACTGACACAAACACAAAATCCGAATCATTTACAGTTTCTTCCAAAGTGTTCATTGACCTCTCTGGCATGACATCGTGCACCCTGACTTCACATCTACCAGTTGACGCTGGACTGAATCCATAAGAAATTGCTCCACCTACATATCCATTACCGACTACACCTATTTTCATTTATTTTCCTCCATCCATTGTTTTATGTATTGTTTTAAATTATCTTTAGGTATATAACCTAATTCCTTACCAGCCTTTGAATAATCACATAAAGTTACATCATATTCACCAGATCTTGCTGGAATATATTTCTTTCTATAATTAAACATATCCGCAACTTCATTAATTGAATAATTTACACCAGTTCCCAACTCATATTCACTTGCTTTGCTATCTTTACCCACACACCTAATTAAACCATCAACTATATCATCTACATGTGTAAAATCTCGTCTTTGTTCACCATCACCCGTGACCGTTAATGGTTCATTATTTAAATATTGTTGTTGAAAAATACCTAAAACTGTCACATAAGTTCCTTCCTGTATTTGATATGGACCATATACATTATAAAATCTACATATAGTTGTATTTAAATCATAAACCTCACTATATAATTTACATAATTCTTCACCTCCATACTTAGACCAAGCATAAGGACTACCATATAATCCGTGATGAACTGAACTTGAACCTGCATAAATAACTTCGATATTATTATTCCTTGCAAATTCCAATACACCTAAAGTACCACCAAAATTATTTTTAATAGTTTCTCCTGGATTTTTTATTGATGGTTGTATTCTTGCTAAGGCGGCCATGTGGAATATGACATCTGGAATCTTATTCATTTTTTCTAACCTTCTACACCAAAATTCCATATCTTGTACATCACCACTCATGTACAGACAGTCGGTTTGTTCGTTTGACCTATAACCAGTACTATAATTATCTAATGATACAACGTCGTGTCCATCATTTAATAACCTTTTAATTAGGTTAGTGCCTACAAATCCAACACCACCAGTTACTAAACACCGCATACTATTAACTCCTTCTCATAAGTTTCTAATTTATTAATTGTTATTTCAAATATATCTAATTCAAAACTACCAACTTCTAATTCATCATTAGCCAATATCTCTGACAATTGTTGGATGTACTGAAAACTATTATCATTAAATTTACTACCATCAAATCTAATCTCAATATCATTTTGTTTCTCTGAATCAATGGAATATATTCTTTTACTTAAATCATACATCGTGTTCGGTTGTTCTTTATTAATGTAATCTTCAGCAAATGTATCTACATATATTATTGAACACCATGGTTCAAGTGTATGTAATAAATTTTCATTACAATTTTTAACGACAAACCCAATATCATATTTAGGAACAACAATTGGTTTCATAAGAGAATCATGTTTAACTACAGTTCCCCACTTACGAATAAAGTTTCTCATATTCTTTGTTGTTGTATGAATCCATTCGGGTGAATCTTTACCTGGAGCACCTCCAGCCATCGGATTAAATCTACTACCACGACTTGTCATGTGATATACAAAACCATCCCAAGTCTGAATAAATTTACAACCATTTAATTGTAATCTATTAAATATATCTGAATCTTCTTTTGATTGTGGTGCAAATAAATCATCGTGGCCACCAACAGCCCAATAATCATCTTTGTATATAGCCCATGGTGCAAATATACCTTCTGTTGTTTTGTTTTGTTTAAATTTATCTAAATCTCTTATAAACTTTTGTTCATCAAACTCTTCAGGTTCAATACCATAATCAGCCAATATCTTTTCTGGTCCTGGTGGATGTAATGATGGTTCTATCCTTGTAGCTGTTACTGCCACACCAGGTTTAATGTATTTTAAAACCTCTTCATCCAGACCAGGTGTTACATACATATCGGCGTGTAAAAACATAACTATGTCACTACTGGACTGTTCACATAAGTAATCATACCAATAAACAATACCCTTTCTATGTTTTGTTTCATTTTTATATATTTTTACATTTGCATCTGTTTTCTTGATTTCTTGTAACCATTCCCAAGTTCCGTCATCTGAAAAATCATCAGCCATACATATTTCGTGTATGTAACCTAAATTCTTTCTAATGGAATTATATGACCATTTAAGATATTTCAGGTTATTTCGTGATGGAGTGATGAATGATATAACTCTATTTTTATTCATTTATAACCTCTTTCATAACTTTTTTCATATTATAAATATACACATCTTCACTAAAAAGTGTATTATAATTTTCTTTTGCTTCTTTTGAACATTTTTTATAGAAATCTTTGTTCTTAACCAATCTCATAGCAATCTCTCTGGCAAGATTTAAATTCCCATAACTTGCTGTACAATGTGGATGTAATTCTTCTTGTGTATCTAATCCACGATAACCAATACAAGGTATTCCCCAATAAGCACAATTCATAGCAAATGTCCCAGCAGCGTGTGTTGGCATTAGATGAACTGCATACTTAAATCTTGATAATGACTTCATCCATTCTAACCAATTCATATATGGTAAGTGATGTAAATGTTCCATTTGATCTTCTAACTGTATTTTTCTTCCCATCGATGGTGCATGAATTTCAACCGTTTCTTTATCCCACTTACCAAATTCTATTGCTACCATATAAGAATCAAATCCACCATACCAGCGAACCATATTTCCACCTATAATTGCTCCATTTATTTTTTCATCTGATTCTTCAACATAATCTGTAATCATTAATGATTTATTCTGATACACTTTTTCTTTCTGTGTAAGTCCTTTGAAATACTTAACATCTGATTGATTATGTGCAAATATAACATCCATTTCCATCAATGTGTTATAAAACCAAATCTGTTGTTCCATTGGATAATCTTGGAAATACCAATGTGGGCCTTCTTGCATAAATCCTATTTTCCTACAAACTCTTCTCATTTGTTTAATCAAATCAACCTGCATCAGCTGTTCAATCTTTTTCTTTGGTATTATAATAATACCCAAATCATACATATTCTCTTCCATACTTGGTAGATGTCCTACATAATGATGTGTAGCATCTAATCCTACATACCAAGCATATTCTGTTCTCATGTTATTAAAATCTCGTGAAATCTTACCGTCAAATGGTGATTCACTAAAAAATGCTATGTTCATACTGAAAATCCTCTTTTTGTATTTTCCTCAAAAGGAAAACTATTTTCTACCAAATAATTGTGTAAAACAGATTTATAATGTTTATTTTTTAATTCTGGTT
>Ga0080013_1003144_pt1 | contig 17951 bp, 46 predicted proteins | sample ETNvirenome_6_85_FD_69236 | JGI IMG/M metagenome (GOLD analysis project Ga0080013, IMG submission 69236) | Marine viral communities from the Pacific Ocean - ETNP_6_85 (SPADES assembly) (version 2) | ecosystem: Environmental > Aquatic > Marine > Oceanic | place: Pacific Ocean | collected 2013-06-19 | reverse complement strand
TCTGCCTCATCAACTCTTTCAGCTTCCATTTCATTAAGTTGGGCCTCGACCTCTTCCCCAAACATCTCCCCGGCTTCTTCGTTGGTAAGGGTTACTTCTAACTCTTCCTTAATGATCTGTTTTAGCTGTGATTTTGTTAGTTTCATTTTAATTTTCTATCCATCGACCATCCAAGTAATCATAAACGATCTCAACCTTATTTGGAGCATCACTAAATATCAACCTATTCGACGGAGAAGGGTAATGTGCCACATCGTAATATTTGTCTAACAGTTTTTGTATCTTTTTCACATCCTCTTTTGACGGTGTGCCGGGTGTCACGTTGTCGTCATCGGTGTAAGGGAGGTTGGGGGTGCCCTCAAACGGTACTTCTTGTAAGGCTTGGAGGATCCTTCGCTTGTGTGACTCAAAATTGCCACGCCTCACCTCTTTGGCTTTCGGTTCTTGAGCTTTTCCCTGAAACGATCCTCCTTGTCGTTGAGCTTTTAGTTTTCTCGCCTCTTCTGGATGGTTCTTTTCCAACCAGCGCCAACCGTCAGGAGATAGTCCTTCTTTCAGCACCCCCGAAAGCTCTTCCTTGATGATTTTTCTAAGTTGTCTCTTTGTTAGTTTCATTGTGTTGTTCCTTTTAGTTGAAAAAGCCCTTTGATTCTGGGCTGTTAGCTCTTCCTTGATGATTTTTCTAAGTTGTCTCTTTGTTGGTTTCATCGTGTTGTTCTTCCTTCTTTGTAATGTTGCTCTTCCTTCTTTGTAAAGTGCCATGTATTCGTCATGCTCTTCGGGGGTCATCTTCCCTGACGGTCCCCTTCGTGCTTCCCGTTCTGCGGTTTCGAGTGGGTCATCATGAGGAATTCCCTTATGTTCCCCACGCCATTCAGCACCTACGCTTAGCATAATCTCCGCGACAGACAGTGCCTCATCGGCAATGTTGAATATCTCTTCACTGGTCGGTGCTAGACCTAAGGTTTCTTGAAGATACAAGTGAATTTCATTTTCAATAAGGCCGTCCTGTGGATAAGAAACAACGTCCAGTGCGTGAGTCGCTGCATCAATGGCTTCTTGTCTATAACCCTCAAGCGACCGATCTTCCTTGATAATATCTCCAAGCTCTTCCTTGATGATCTTCTTAAGTTGTGTCTTTGTTAGTTTCATTGTGTTGTTCCTTATATGTCTAAGCCATTCATACTTAGTATTGCAATCTTAATCATCCGGGTGGGCGCGTCCAGCGGCCCAATCAAAAGGTGTAATCTTGTCAATTATAGCGCCGTGCTCTTTGGCGAAGCTTACCCAATCTCTTTTTAGTCCATCCTCAGCCTTGGCTGCGATGTCTGGGTTATCTTTTACTAACTCATACAAGTTCGTCGCTTCCTTCTGCATTCCCCACGATAGTTGTGTCCAGAATGGATGAAGTCGAACACTCCGAAGCATGGCGTCGATTTCGTCTGGGTATCGCTTAAGAAGTGCTTTGTTAATAGCTTTTCCAACGCGGTTGTTGGGATTCGTGGCTTGGACGAGATTCGCCAATGCCTGTTCGACGCCCCTACCCCAGTCTGGACCCATCATCGTGGCACCGCGCTGGCCTGCTCTAAGATAATTTTGAACGACTTCACGCGCTAAATCTTTATATTCTTGATCAATCGTTTCAAACTTAGGTAAATCGCCCTCGGCCATAACCTTTGAAAGCTCTTCCTTGATGAACTTCTTAAGTTGTGTCTTTGTTAGTTTCATTTTAATGTTCCTCTAGAACGGTCTATTACTCGCTGAACCACGTCAAAGCGGTGTACCGGCAAAATATTGATTAATCGACTCGTAAGCTCCCACGACATCACCGTCCGCATCGGCAACGGCATCAATGAGAAAACTTACTATCGAACGCACATCCTCGGCAGGCATGGGTGAGTTCTTTTCAATCGCCTCCAATGCTCGATCAGATACAGCGTATTTCTCGTTGTTTTCACGCATAACCTCAAGTTCTTCCTTGATAATCTTCTTAAGTTGCCTCTTTGTTAGTTTCACTGTGTTATTTCCTTTTGATATAGGTGTGAGTGGTTCTCCATTTCGGCTTTCATAGCAGCTAGCAACTTATCTTTGCCGTGCTGCTTGATATAGCGCTGAAGGTCATCGGCCTGCCAGCCTCGTAGACGCGCTCGACCTCTCATAGCAGTGCTAAGGTAAACCTTCGCTGGTGTTCCAGGATCCAAGTCTTGATCCAGAACTGTAGACATAACTTGCTTCAGTTCTTCATCCATATCTTCTCTCAGAACCCTTCCAAGCTCTTCCTTGATGATCTGTTTTAGCCGTGATTTGGTTAGTTTCATTGTGTTGTTCCTTTTAGTTGAAAAAACCCTTTGTTTCTGGGTTGTTATATGCTGCAAGAGTGTCTTCATAAGATTTATTACCGATACCCTTACGCTGTGTCGGCTCCTCAGTCGGCTCCTCGCCAAATCCAGAACCAATACCAGCATCAAGAAGTTTCTTATATAACAATTTATTAGTCGCAAGGTCTCCCCAGCCAATAACCTCCAGTTCTTCAAGGCCCAACAGAATAAAGTTCGCTTCTTCCTGCGTTAAATCAACCGAAACACTTTGGCCAGCTTCAGATAAAACCTCAAGCTCTTCTTTAATCAGTTTCTTCAGTTGCTGTTTTGTAATCTTCATAAATCAAATCTCCCATGTCGTCGACAGTGATACACAATAAATAGTCAGGAGAATCTTAAAATCTATAAATTACTTGGCGCTATTTTTTCCAAATCACACCTTTACGCCTTCTTAAATCACACCTTCTCAAGACACTCTTCATCGATGTCTATTTCTTTTCCAAGTTCAAATACAAAAACCCTATGATAGTCCTCCACAATAGATTGCTCTTTCGTTACAATCCCCATACTGGGAGGATCACAGGGGCGTGAATAGTTTCCCCTATAATACACCAAATCACCAGGCTTAAACTTGCTTTCCATTGTTGATAAGTAGTGAAAGCAAGGACTTAAAGTCTACAAATTACTTGGTGGTGTTTTTTTCCAAACGACAAGCATTACAAAGCTTCACCTTCCAATATAAACATTGTAAAGCGGAACTCCATTCGATTCATGCTCCGATATCAAGGCTGTTTCTTTTTCCATGAGCAGTTCCTCACTACAGTTGGCTGGAAGTTCTTCCACGACCGCAAAGCGAAAGGCATCTGCTCCCCATTTATCCCAATCTTTTTGAAGCTGGGGGTTTTCGTGGGTGCCTTTTCTTAATTTAGATTTGTGGCCGATCCATCGTCGCCTTCCTTGGCTTGTTTGGCCAACATAGATTTGTTTTGTTATTGTGTTGTGGATCTCGTAGATCATGGATGGCTGGTTTTGACGGTATCGTTTATGGCATTCTGATATTTTATCTTTGTTCTCTTGATAATGTTGTTTCTTTCGTTCTAATACTTTATCTCGGTTTTCTTGATGGTATCGTTTATGTCGTTCTGCTATTTTATCTTTGTTTTTTTGATAATATCGTTTGTAACAAACTTTACATCGAGACTCTACACCAAGCCGCCTGTTTTTATCTTTATTAAACCCTGACAACGGCTTTTCTTGACCACAGACAGTGCATTCTTTTGTTGGTTCTTTGGTGTCAGACATCATGTTCTCTCTGAGATTAGTTCACGCAAATGATCAGCAAGCCGCCGAGGGTCTAGTTTGATCCCATATCTTTCAATGTCAGACCAACCTATTTTTGGGTCATTTAGGCCACACCCTTTTTTATTAAAGCTATTGTTAAGCCTATCAAGAGTGGCTGCTTCAACTTTCCCTTCCAGGAGAGACAAGCATTGGTTCCAATGGTTTAATCCCCCATAGGTGGGCGTGCCTTCCAAGATCTTTCTCTTTTGCTTCTCCATCCAAGGAATAAGATCAGTTCCATGCATGAAGTAGTGTTCACCCGTAAACACATGGCCCTTAGTGGTGCGCTCAAATTGAGAGAAAATCCACCATACTTTTTTATATTCCTCTAGCTTGGGGAGCGTAACGTTTCTTGACGTTGAGACTTGCCTCTTCTTTACATCAGAGGTCTTCAACTCAATATTGTGCAATATACCGTCTACCATAACTGTTGCGTCTGGGATGTATTTGTTCGATCTGCCTTGCAGAGCATCCAACTGAAATATGGATATCTGATGGTTTTCTCTCGCGTCGTCCTGTGTTACTCTTATATTAGAAGTCATTTGGTCTCCCTTGGTCTAATGACAGTTTAATCAGTAAGCAGTAAGCAGTCAAGGATTAATTGCTTATTAACAAATTAAACTTTGTTAACTTCCGCCCGCCTTAAGCTGCGACTTGAGTTCTTCGATCTCTCCCTTCTGCCGTGCGTGGTCCTTTACCCACTTGTCCCGCGCTTTGGCGTGCGATGAGCGCCGCGCATTCGCTTGGTCCCGCTCATGTTCCGCCGCAGCCAATCGGGTCTCTAGTGCCTCGATCTCTTTCTTCTGCCGTGCGTGGTCCTTTACCCACTTGTCATCTTCCACCTCCGGTGCGGCTTGGAGTGCTAGTAGGAGTGCCTCTGCCTCGGTTTCGTGTGGTCGGCACAATGCCAGCGCCATCGGGTCGCGGCGCATCAGAACCCACAGGCCACCTGAATGGACGAGGTACGCGGTGGGGCAGCCCCAAGCCTCCCGCACCACCTGCAAGATCCCGCCCCGCGTGCATGGGTCTGTTATGTCGGGGACCGCATCCCGCCATATGCCGCCGAGTTTCTGTAAGGGCTCCTCAACCCGGAACCAAGCAGCGGGCCATCCTTCGCGCCCAACGGCACGCATCCCCGGCATCCAGCGCCACCGCCCACACGCCACAAAGGCGCGTGCGATCTCTAGCTGTTCATTTGTCATTGGTCACCTCTCGCCCATCGCCGTCGATGAGGATGATGGTCCCAGGGCAATCCACACGCGACAGCCATCCAGCCAACCCCACCACAGTCTCAGGGCCTCTGGGATGTCGGAGATAGCAGCGAACCCACCACGGCAGGGATGTTCGAGTGACCCCCCACGCCCGCTCCAGCGCGGCCATCCCCTCCGGTACCTGCTTCCCATCCCACGCGAGGACGAGAGCACGCGGATTCAAGCCGCTCATCCCTCCAAACGGGCCTGCACGCCACACGTAGCATAGCGTTTTCATGTCTCCGTATCTGATCCGCACGGCGAATGGAGGGCGAGCGCCACACGGCCCCTCGGTCAGCAGCCCGTGGGGGTCAGGGTCTGCGGGGACCAGTAGGATACCTTTAATTTCACTCATTGGTTATCTCCCTCCCTTTCTATACAACAGTATAACCCATAGGGTAATACAGGGCAACCCAAATCTAGGAAGTTAGCTGGAACAGCGGGATGCTGGAATGATCTTGTTGTAAAGATGGTCTTTATGACCGTACTCTAAAACATAGTTAACGATAACTTCTGCTTCAAGCAACAAGAGATGTTCGCGCTCTTCCGGGGTTATCCCCTTCTTTGATTTTGGCATTTCTGCCAGAACTATAAATTCAAAAGAATCTATCCCATAATTATTAAAATCTTCTTGCATGAGTTTGTTTGCATGGTTTCCTTTTTTTAGTTTTTGAAAGTGTCTCCATTTTCTTTTTGTCATGTGTTGTGATTGTCCAATGTACATTTTTTGGGTCTCTTTATTATAGAGTCCATATACACCGGCTGGCATATTGTTGAAGTACCTTTCCTTCTGGGTGTAAATCCTTTCTTTATTATTTTGACTCCAGGTCTTAAAGTATTCTTTTTGGCGCGCAACTTCTTCTGGTGTTCTATTTTTATATTTTTCTTTGGCCATTTCGCGATATTCAACGGTCCCACGCCGCGCCCGTGCTGAGGCGCTGGCGCATGCCGAACAACGAGACTCTTTGCCATCTTTTCGGCCGCGATGGTTGTAGAATTCTTCAAGCTTTTTTGCTTTCATGCATACTGAACAATATTTCATCTTTTCTCCTATAACAGTATAACCCATAGGGCGATACAAGACAACCCAAATCTAGAAAATTACCTGGCGATATAACGAGTGTATCTGGGCTGGCCTAGACCCCCCCATTTGCATGGTACATACATTCCGGTGGGGGGGTGGGGGGGTGGGGGGGCCACGCTTATAGTTCAATGCAAACCGTCAGTTTGTATTGTCTTTTGTTCACTGTCTCTTGCTGTGTGTACTGCTAGTCTTACTACTGCTAAGGCAAACACATACCCCACTGCACAACCTAGTAGGGGCTGGACCATGGTGATGGTTGCTCCCATTTGTATTGTCCTTTGTATTGCTTATGCCTATGCTGTATCCCCTTATGTTGTGGAGGATACATAAACTTTTTTCTTATGGCCTCGGCAATGTTCCTGCCTCCCCCACATGGACAAGCGAGCCTGCACGAACCCACATGGACGGCACACCACGACGCAGCGCTGTGGCATCGAACCAGCGGCTCTTAACCCACAGACGCCCAATGACCTCTTCCATTGTCTCAATCACAATCCCATATACCTTACGCTCTGGATGGTACACCAGTGTACCAACCTTCATGTCATCACCTCCGTAAGCCAGCCCTCTGGCAGCCAGGCGTCCAGGACGCTCTGGAGCCAGGCGTGCTGCCTCGATGCCCCCCTGAACCAGTGAACCTTTGCTCCCTTGTACCGGCTGCTGTCCATCTGAACCACCACACCATAGCCCAGCGACTCGCCGCAGTCGTCGAAGTAAACCAGTGAACCAACCTTCATGCCATCACCTCTTCTAAATCCCCAACAAGCAGCCGCTGCACAACCCCGTTAAACCAATAGACTCGCACCCGCGAGAAGCCTGGCTCGGTGAGGCCCCACCCGAGGCCCCACCCATTTAGCTCAATTACAACACCCATCCTCGACGGTTCCCACTTCGGCCTCGTGATGCTGAGCCTGACCAGTGAGCCAACCTTCATGATAGCACCACCAGGTCTTTGACGAAGAGCCATTGCCTCTGGCTCTCTTGCACGGGGTGCTTGCGGAGCCAATGAACCTTTGCACGGTAAACGCCCACCTCAATCACAATACCAGGGCCGGAAGCTCGATACAGAGGATGATACTTAACCAGTGAACCAACCTTCATGATAGCACCTCCACATATTCGGGACTCGTCCAGAACAGTTTCCAAGAAGGGTCACTGGCGGGCGCAAATGTTGGGCCACCAAACCAGGCAACCCTTATCATAGTGGAGCCAATTTCGGTCACGATACCAAGAGTAGGGGGCATAGGCGAAGTCCTCCTGACCAGTGAACCAACCTTCATGTCATCACCTCTTCTAAGTCCTCGATAAAGAGCCACTGTGCCTCTCCGCTTAGCCAATAGACCTGAGCCTGACGCCGAGCAGGATCGCCACGGGTCTTAATTACAACACCCAAACCGCACTCGCTCATCATCAGCCACGGGCTGTCGAGCCTGACCAGTGAACCAACCTTCATGCCACCACCTTCAGGTCTCCCGCGTTGAGCCATTGCCTCCGCGACCAGGACGGTTGCGGCGGGACACGAAGCCAATGGACCCTTGCACGCCCCTGCTGCCCCATCTCACCCGGAGGCGCACTACGGGCTGGGCAGACCTCAATCACAATAGCGAAGCCCTCATGGGTTAACCAGTCATCCTGATGCCGATGCTTAACCAGTGAACCAACCTTCATGTCACCACCTCTTCTAAGTCCTCAATAAGGAACCACTGTACATCCCTGTTCGGCCAATAGACCCGCACACGGCTATGGAACGGACTGGCATTGCACCCTACCTCAACTACAACACCCAAACCGCGACGGATGGCGCGGCGGTCCAGAAGGAGCCACATGCTGTCGAGCCTGACCAGTGAACCAGCCTTCATGACGCCACCACCTCTAGGTTGGGATCAGTGATACGGCAATAGGTTGCCTCTTTTGCCCTCTGCCAGTAAATCCTCACCCATCCAGCTTCCTTCCCAAGGGATGGGTGCGCGTTGTAGAGAAGCTCCTTCTCTATGTCAATTACAATACCATAGCCTCTTCTGAAAAAGTGGTGAGCGTCCTTGAACCTGACCAGCGAACCAAGCATAAAGACCTGGCCGTCAAGGCCATTCAAATATAAAGGTCTTGCATTTTGGCCAGAAATGGACTTGATACCCTCCAACCTTTCACCTTTTCCCTTTGCTCTATACATTGCCTGACTCGATACCTCTAAAGTTTACTAATTGGTCAAGCCTTATCCCACTTTGACCCACTCTGAACCACAATGAACCACATGTGGAGAGTTGCTCACTGAATCCAGTTGTTATTCCTCGTCGGTGCAAGCTCCACCTTGAAGCCCTCCGACTTGTGCATGCTCACTGCGCCATAGTTTAAATGTTCGCCGTCCACCAGCACCATCCAGCGGGTGTGGAACAAAGTAGCAGGGCCAACGACAATTGCCAGACGCCAATAGGGCCTTCTCCAGACGTAGACCAGTTCACCTGGCTTGAACTTATCCATTGTCTTTCACCTTGTATAGATACTTCTCATGATGGCTTTCTCGATGGCCACCGATAAACACAGTCCAGTGGCGCATGGGCAAAGGCTCCAAGATGATGCCCAAGCGCCACCGGTCCAGTGCGCTTCTGGAACAGTGCACCCATACAAGCTCACCCAGTTTGAACTTATCCATTGTCTTTCGCCTTGGATAGACGAGACTGGCATATCGTCTTGGTTATGCCATTGACCAGCACTTCATAGTGCGGACGCATCTGAAACATAATCTTATTGGCCTCGCGACAATATCCTCCGTGTTCCCTCATCGCGAAGGTGCGCTTCAATACCAAAACATATGCGTCATACCCAGTGCTATATACAAGGCTGCCCACTTCATAGATGTGCCTTTCGGTTGGGCCATAGTGGAACTTGGGGCCTTTGCTCCAATATATATCACCAAGGTCGTAGTCTATCTCATCTGACATTGGCTTTCTCTTTTATATTGTAAATGAGAACCGTCTCTATCTTCTGGGAACCAATAGGAAGAACCCTCCAGGTTTTCCCGCCATGAGAGAGAACACTGGTATCCTTCTCTATGAGGAGGCCAAGCACTCGCTTCTCGTGTACAACCAGCACCCCGATGTCGTCTTCGCGCCAGCCCTCGTTGCGATACCATACCAGGTCGCCTGCCTTAAGATTATTTATCATTGGCCTCGGTCCCTTTCTCGGTTGTGGTGTCGAGCGCTGAAGTTATAAATGGGATTCTTTGTGGCCTCGGTGATGTTGCCAACTCCAGGTCCGCAACCAAGCACATCCTCTTCGCGCCATCTGTCGATAGGACGGCAGCCATGTCGCCTGCGCCCCCACCATTATAGATGGCTGTCACGATTGCAAGCCGACGCTCTCTGGGGGCTGGCCAAGGCTGCGTAACATACCAGACCAGTGAACCGACCTTCATCACTTCACCTCTCTAAGGACATTGGAGCGATACCAGCCCTGGGTTTCCGAGAGCTTTCTTGAGTTCGCCCTGGTCCAGTGAACCCTTACTGCCTCGAAACCTAGTGAAGTGCTCACCTCCACCACCACACCATAGCCCACCATCATCAGCCAGTCACTGTCTGAAATTACACTGCCATCGAAGCCTTTGTAAACCAGCGAACCGACCTTCATGTTGCCAACTCCAGGTCCGCAACCATTTCCACCCACTTCTCACCGTCTGCCGTCTTGAGATTGGCTATGTCCCGTCGACGGTGCGCGCCTTTGTGAATGGTTGTCACAATTGCAAGCCGACGCCCTGGACCCAGCAGCGCATTTGTAAACCAAACCAGCGAACCGACCTTCATGCTCGGTCCTCGATTGCAATGACGCGCTCGTTGGTCTTGAAGTAAGGCTGCGAGGCACCGTCACGGTCGGTCATCCAGATGCGAGGACAACGGCTGCGCACCGGCTTGGGTGCGTACATATCGGTGAGCACGATGTGCCCGTCGAAGCCCTGCTCATTGACATACGTGGTGGGTGCATCGAAGTTGGTGCCACCGAAGACGTAGCGGGTCTTCTCGTTGCGCTGGCCTTTCTTCCAGACGTGGATGCCATCCTTGAACACCTGGTCGTCGAAGGGGACAACAGTGAACTCGACCAACTTAGAAAGCTTGTTCAACTCGCTGTAGAACGCTGCGAGCATCGAGTCGGACACCGAACCGGACTGGTCGATGGACACTGCGATGCGTGCGAACCTGGTGACCTTCTTGCCACTGTGGATGAACGGGTAGCGCCTGTTGAGACGACGCACCGTGGAACGCTTGTCGGCCTTGACGGTCGTGCGGACGAAGTACCGCATCACTGAACGCCAGTCGACGAAAGTGCGGACCATCTCCCGAATCTCACGACGGCAGGACGAAGGCACGCTGCCCCAACTGTTGCTCTTGTCGGCCTCCTCGGCAGCAGCACGGATATCTTCTTTCATGCGCTCGCGTGCAATCTCTCGTGCCTGCTCGTTGCCTTCGCCACCCCACCCACTGTGGTCGTCAAAAGAGCCCTCACCAGAGCCACCAGAGCCCTCTCCAGAGCCCTCACCTTCGCCCTCGCCCTCACCCTCACCTTGACCCTCGGAGCCTTCAGAAGGCTCGTCAGAGCCCTCACCAGAGCCACCAGAGCCCTCACCTTCGCCTTGGTCACCCTGGCTTGGCTGGTCGTCTTCGCCCTCTTCGCCTTCGTCCTGCTTCTGGTCGCGAATCATCTTGTAGTACGCCTCTGCGGACAGGCCAGAAGGGAACTCTGCGAACGGACCTTCGCCTGGGAAGCAGCACTCTGGTGGCAACTGGTGGTCGCCATCGCGACCCATGAGGTGCGTGTTGATTGCGAGGTCGCCTGCGACGTTCCAGTCCATCGACATACCCTCCTCTGGCAAGCGACCATCGACGTGCCCAAAGCAGATGTGCATGAACTCGTGGACCAGGGTTCCCTTGACCCACTTATAAATTTCGTTGCCCTCGAAACCCAAGGCCCGACGACGCGCCATGCAGTCGATGAACCACTGCGGGTTGTAGAGCAACTCGTAGCGTGCGGTGTCCTCGTTCAGGCGCACACCAGCAGTCGGGATGCTGGTCATCACGCGCTTGTCCATGCGCCGCGAAAGGGCCGCGAAGAAGGGCTCGTCGAGGAGGAGGCGTGCGGTGTGCTGGTTGAGGTCGAAAGCGGGGCTGGTCATGTGAAATTCTCCTTTCTACACTTACAATGTAACCCAGGGGCACCCTTGGCGCACCCCCTAGCGTGTCAAGAAAGTGTTAATACCGAGACGGCTGGATATGCAATCACGATGATGAGCATGAGGATGTCGGCATAGTCTAGGTGCATTGAGAGAGGCTCCGGTGGTTGGGCTGCTGGGTTGGGTTGGGGAAAAATTCCCGCGAGAAAAGCTAAAAGAAAAAGTTACAAAGGGCGAGGCCGCTGGTGCCCACTCACCAACGACCCCACCCAAGGCTGCGACTAGCCCAGTTCACCGGTCAGCATGAGGGTCAAGTGGTCAGCGACCGATGCCCCTCCTGACGTGGTGGACTGGTGAAGTGCCATGACGTTCTTGTCCTCGCACGCTGGCATGCCCAGGACTTCCCACAGCCGCATTGCGGGCTCAGACGGCATAGTTACAAAGTAGTCCGCGAGGTTGGTGACCTGGGCGTCGGTGAGCACCGTGTGGAACACCTCGGAGGCGTTCATCTTCTCGACCAGTGCGACGTGCTCGATGACGCCAAAGTCGGAGGTCTTGGCGACCTTGCCGTGGTCGAGGATGTCCTCAACGGTGACCTGACGGTCCCAGTTCTGGGCGAAGTCGCGCAGTGCGACGGCTGCCTCGAACCCAACGAACCCCTCGGAGAGGTCGAAGAGCATCTGAAGCTGTGCGCGAGGGTCGCCAGAGCCGGTGATGCCAGCCGACACGAGGGTGTCAGACAGGCGCTTCCAGCTACGACGGCTGGGGTAGACCTTGTTGGGCTCGTACTCGTCGGAGTGCTCCAGGTGAGCATGGTTGTTGTTGATGAAGTCCCAGACGAAGGAATCCACGTTGTCCTTGCCCCAAGTGAGCCAGTCCTCGATGGTCGGCTCCACGTCACGTACCCACCAGCGGTCAAGCTCGGCAGGGTCAAGCTCACCGACCTGGTACTGCGATGCGCAAGCCTCGCCACCGTTGACTGCTGCAACGATGAGGGTGTCGGGGTGCAAGTGACGCCCGTAAATCTTACGGGAGTCGGTCAACTCCATGATGCCCTGACGGACCTCTGGAGTCGCACGGTCCACTTCGTCGAGGAAGAGGACGCGAGCGTTCTCGCAGCACTCGATAACCCAGTCAGGGGCGTTCCACGAGGTCACCCTGTTGCCGTGTGCGGTGACGTGTGCCTCTGCGTCAGGCATACCGATGAGGTCACCCTCGGTCATCTGGCTCGCACGTCGCTCAACGACGGGCATGGAGAGCGCCAGGGCGCACTGGTAGACGACCTCGGACTTGCCGATGCCGTGTCGCCCGCGAATCATGACGGGCAGCTTCTGGCCCATGACTGCGGGGGCGACGGTGGTGAAGGTCTTGAAATCGATGGTGGACATTTAAGTCTCCGTGTGGGTAGGTGGGTTCAACTGTCTCTTCTTACATTTACAATGTAACCTGGCAGGGGGGCGAGCGCCAGAAAGTTACTAACTTACTGACGCTCTCTTGACACTTCAGATTCCAGAGTAGCCGTTCTGGAACTTCCAGTGGGTCGTCTCCTTCATCAGCGCCTTGTAGTCAACATCTACGACGGCATCGAGCCACCCTTCCGGTGGGGAAAGCTTGTCGCCACCCTTGGGGCTGCACACAACCGTCTGGCTGTAACTCGCTGCCATCTCAGTGTGAATCGGGTGCTCGGAGCGCGGGATGGCGAGCAGATACTCGCCCCGTGCCAAGTTCGCCATCTGGCGAGTCCGTAGGACACGGCCAGCGCCGTAGTCGTTACGACTCATGTAAGATGCACTCTCCCAGTTAATCCCCACAACGAGGTGGAGAGTCGTGTCTACACCATTCCGGCTGCTGGACAGGATGGACCCAACTCCCAACCCGGAGGTGCGGAGGTAGTCGAGGAGCACGGCACGATACCGACGATTGCGGTCAACAAGGATAGCAATGTCCTCTTTCAAGGGTACACAGGTGCGCCGGTTGTGGCCCACGGTATCACAGTAAGTGCAGGAGCGCGTCTCACCTGTGCGTGACGTGTACTTGCGGTGCGCATCGTAGTTCTGGACCTTCCAGTCATCCTCGCCCCGTGCCTCCCTCCTCTCGGCCATGTCCTTCTTGAGCTTAGCGCAGCCGCGCTTGTTGTGGCCACTTCCGTAGCAATATCCACAAGTGACTGTTCCGTTCCACGACATTTCGACTCCTGCTCAACAGTTCCAAGGTTCTTCTTTCTTACACCTACAATGTAACCCAGTGGGAAGGCTTGTCGAGGAAACTAACTCTGAGTTTACAAATGCTTGACATTTATAATCCTGGGGGCAAAGTTACAAATGCGCTGCCCACCTTCTCAATATCGCACGCAGGCTCTTCAGACCACCAGCACTCGTCTCGTGGCGAAAGCCAATACACCCTAAAAAGAAATTCAGAAAGTCGTCCTGTCACGACACCCAGTTCGCCCAACCCCACATGACGCACGAGGCTCCCAACCTGGAGCGCACCTGTCATCGGAGCACCTTGAGGTAGCGTTCCTCGACCTCAACGGGGCGAGGGTTGCCAACGAACAGGACGGTGTAGACTCGCCCACCTCGAACAGCACTCTTAATCTGGCCGACCTGGAGGACGAACCCCTTCTTGTTGAGGTGGGAGCGAAAGAGGCGACGGGTGGTCTGGTTCTGACGAAGCTGGACCGATGCGCGCACACTGAATGTGGGCTCCCTGGACAACTCCGACAAGGTGCGCTGGGCGTACTTGTTGTTGGACATCTTGGTGTAGGCTTCGCGTGAAGGAACGTAACCTTCCACGTCGAGGATGCCACGCACCATATCCTTCCAGTAGGGAAGCTTGTTGGTGCGGTAGTAGTTGGCGAGAGCCTTGGCTTGAGCCTTGTGGCTCTTGTTGTAATCGCTGGCCCACCGACCTGCCTCGACCATCGCCTCGTCACTGTACTTCGCCAACAACTGGTTGCGATGATGCTCCTGACTGGGAGAGAAGGCGTGTTCATGACCGCGCTGGCTCTTCCAGATTATGTCGCTGAGGAACTTGAAAGCCCAGGAGTCCTTCCCCTCGGCAGCTTCGATGCGCTCCAAACAAGTTACAAATTCAGGAGGCACAGGTGGAAGCCCAGCGGCAACGAGCTTCTCTTCAGCCACGACCTTCGCTTCCAGTCGGTCAACCCAGACGCGACGACCAGCGGTCAGGCACTTCTTCCTCTTGTAGTGTGAGAGGAGGTCGCCAGCGAACTTGCGGTCGCGTGTATTCAAGTGCTCGCTGTTCGCAAGAATTGAGAGACGGTCGCCAAGGGTGATTCGAGCCATGTGGAAGTTCTCCTTTCTACAACTACAATGTAGCCCACCTTGGGGGTGGGCGCAACCTCTAAATGTCAAGAGGAAGTCAAGACCCGGAGCCAGCGCGCTGCCGTCAAGCTCTCGTAAGACGAGCACCGGTCTGCCAACCAGTACACTTCAACCTGTGGGGAGTCATCCCAGCGCCCCACTACACTTCCATGTGACCGTACCGGCGCAGACGCCATATTGCTACAATGAAAGCCGACGATCACGCCAAACTTACCTTCACCATCCGTCAGAGAGCCACACCATTCCACCAGGTCGCCCACCTTGTACTTGGTGCCCACTATTTCACCACTGCCAGGTCGCGCTCCATGAAGGCATGCGTCTTGCCCAGTAGCTCGCCCTTAATCCAGACCACGAGCACCTTTATAAGTTTCCTTCCTTGGCCATAATCGAAGCACTCACACCGAACCACTGAACCAAGCGAGTCAGGTGGAGGTGCTCCAGCCTTATCTCGCCCAACGTAGCGTACCAGGTCATTCTTCTTGAACCTGAAGCGGGGAGGCTTCATCTTTTCACCAATTGACCAAGCTGAAGGTCGATGCTGAACAGCAACGCCAGCACCAGAACCATCCAGGCGTCGTTCCACGACCCCCACAACAGGTTGCCCAGACCCAAACCGTAAAGCACCAGAATACAGAATCTCATCCCTTCGTAAGAGACGTTAAGCATCATTTCTCCTCGGCGTTTCACCGGACATTTCCAAAGTTACAAATTCAGCACCCGCATCTGTTATGCGCCACTGGTTGAGCCATTCGCCCCCACTCATGCTGGAGATTCGGCGGCGCTCGACCAGTCCTTCCATGACCAGCATCCCCACACAGTCCTCGCCGTGTTCACTAAGGTCACGCATCTCAACCCACTTGTCGCCGTACTCAACGAACATCCCCATCATGCGGAGTTCACCTGGCTCCAGGTGGAGCAATGCCACCACTTCTTCGTAAGTCATACCATTGAAAACCATTTTTTCTTATCCCCTCGAATGAGTTTCTAACACGAGAACCAACGACTTGTCTTGTCGAAGGCAACTTTGACGGTCACTTTCCCAGTAGGTGAATTGGGGTTCCAAACCCAGAACCTTTTCTTCTTGGTCCCGAACAACCAGATGCCCGATGGACATGGACCCTCAAGTCCATTGCGCCTTGCTTCGTTCTTAGAGTGAAAGACACCAGCATCGGACGCCATGGCAGCGAGGTCATCAGATTCTAAAGTTACAATTTCCTCGGTGCCGTCCAAGGGGCCGAAGATGAGGTCGATGTCCTCGGAGGAAACATCCTTCTTTTTAGGGCTCACGATGAAGTGCTTCAATCCTGTCTCCTTGCCTAGCAACATAGCATGGGGGGGATATGACTGTCAAGGGTCAAATGTCAAGAATGTGTCAGCTATTAATATTTCTCTTGAATAGTTCCGTCTGCCATCTGGCGCGACACACACACCTTTTCGGGGTGGCACGTTTCCCAACAATGACGGAAGGCATCGCCGGGTTGCCCTGTGCAGGTAGAGTTACAAATCTGGCGTCCAGTCTCTTCATGCTCCATGCACGGATTATTGTGCTCGAATATCATCACTTGGACTGTGCCCGCAATCACAAGACCCATTATTGCGATGATACCAGCAACTACAGCTTTCTCCATCGTGGTGCTACTTCCCATTATCAACCTCATTCTTTGCCCCAAGCCACGCTACGTGCCAGCCACAACACAAACCCGCCGCCAAAGGCATGCCACAGAACGGGGGCAGAAACAATCGCACCCGTCCACGCCAGCACCCACCACGCAACATAGACAACCAAGGTGTTGAACGCAAGCTGCAATGGCAACATTACAAATAGTGCGACCGCATAGACTAGCAGGGAATTCTCTTCTCTACGACTCATTACTCACCTCCACTTGGCTCACAAGCCTTTAGGAACAAATCCATTCTGAAATTACGATTCTCGTCCATACACCAGCGCGCAAACGATAGTGCAGTTGCTTTACGAACCCTCTCGTCCTCGATGGTTGAGACAATGGCTGCGATCTTCTGAAAATGTTTCCTCATCATTGTTTCCTGCCTTCTTTCACCACTTCCAAGATTTGCCTGTGATAAACAGCACTGCGTTCTGACTTCAGCCAACACACGCGGACACTGTAGGTGTCCACGTTGGTGACTTTGCCTAATCCTTGTGGCCCAAGCTTATCCTTGTGCCTCACGAGGTTTCCAACTTTCATCGGCTCTTCTCCAAAAGTTATAAATTATGAGTCTGCCGGTAGGCTGCGTGCCCACCAGATAAGAATGTCGACAAAGGAACACTCAAGCCCTTCCTCTTCAATCCATTCCGCTATGGCAAACAGCGACTTCGCGTAAGCAGCATCTACAGGCATTGTCTCAAACTGAAGGTCGTCGGTCATTACAGCCTCTCCTACATAAAGGCGTGCAGAGGGATTAGCTCATCGGGATAGCCATCAGGAAATGCATCTTCTTCATTTTCATACTCGCACTCGCTCTCATCATCTTCATAGACATCAAACATTCGCACCTCTCTTGTTTGTATAGACAATGTAACACGCTAACACAAGATATCCAGTCGAAGTTGTCAAAAAGATGTCAAGGAATCTGGGTCTTCAAAGTTACAAATTGGGCGCTCGGAGACAACCTCAAGCTGATTACAATATTCTCGTTCGCTGGAGTATTCCCTGTTCCAAAATACAATTGCTTGTAAATTCCTGCCTAAATCAAGGCTCAAGCCGACAATGACTCCTCGCCAATGTGCCGGGATAAAGTCATCGACGGGCTGGTTTATAGACCTCACCAAATCTCCAACTTTCATCCGACCACCCGTGTCTCGATGAACTCGCCATCCTCGCCAACAATCGTCTCCACCTTGATGGTTTTGGTGTGGACAGTGAGAATCTCGAAAGCATCACGCTCGATAGTGATATACTCCCCGTGACCCCAACAGATATGCAGGCCATCATCGTTGAGCCTGTCGTCAGCCTTGGTCTGCATGACAGTGCCAGCAGGATAACATATCGTGGCACCAGGTGTCTCGATCTCAATCGGTCGTTTGCTTCTAAGAATCTTTTTCATGTTTTCTCCAACTCACCCACGTTCACTGGCCACCTCCAATGCTGACTCTCGAAAGGGGAAGGTAGTCTGACTTCGATGCGGATAAGGAAGAACCAGTCGAGACGCATCTGGTGAAGTTACAAATACGTGCCATACCTTATCTCGTCGAAAAGCTGGGCGGGGATCTTCCCTTAAAAGGATGCCCAAAGGATGCCCAGCGACTGTCTTGAGCCTTACCAGATCACCTACTTTCATTCTTTGCTCCTCTCTTCTCTGCACCATTATCCAAAATGGAAAAGTAAGGTTAGCACACTTTAACCGGTGTGCCAGCGGCTTTGTAGCTATTAGTCTGACTCCCACAGACCGTACCCCTATTCGTAGCAATAGCTAGATCAACCAGTGTTCAACGCCACG
>Ga0080013_1003143_pt1 | contig 17956 bp, 18 predicted proteins | sample ETNvirenome_6_85_FD_69236 | JGI IMG/M metagenome (GOLD analysis project Ga0080013, IMG submission 69236) | Marine viral communities from the Pacific Ocean - ETNP_6_85 (SPADES assembly) (version 2) | ecosystem: Environmental > Aquatic > Marine > Oceanic | place: Pacific Ocean | collected 2013-06-19 | reverse complement strand
GACGTAGTATCTATAGTCACCGTTCCCGAGAGTGAGTGTGAATATGCCAGCAGCTATAATATCGGACAAAAATATATCAACCTGGCCCGACATTATGGAAAAGATCCGATTGATATCTGCAGCGATTGGGAATTATGGCTTTCTAATAGTACATTTTTAGTTGGACCTATAGATTATATCAAATTAACCTACACACCAATGGAAGAAAGCATTAAAGTATATATTGATCGATTTGAGACCGAACAATGGGAGTACGAGGAAAAGACCAATACGGTTAATTTATATTACACCCCCACTCCAGGATCTCTAATTGAAGCTATTTACGTAATATCACAGGAGAAAGAATGAGTCATAAAGAAAAACATCGCAGGTTTAGAAGACGACGAAAAGTTGGTTCGAAAAGACGCAAGGCCCGACGCAAGGCACGCGGAAAGAAGAAATAGGATTGAATTATGAGCGAAGAGAAGAAACCAACCGTCATGGTTAGTGGCGGCTTTGATCCCGTGCACGTAGGTCACATTCGCATGATTCGAGAAGCAGCAGAATATGGTGACGTTGTCGTAATTGCTAATTCTGACGACTGGTTATACCGCAAAAAAGGATTTAACTTTATGGATTTTAAATCTAGATATGAAATTCTTGACGCAATTAAGGGAGTTGTGTTAGTTGATTCAGTCAATGATTCAGATAGCACGGTTTGTGAAGCTATTCGGCGACACAGACCAACATATTTTGCCAACGGCGGAGATCGAGGCCGAGACAACACCCCCGAAGTGATGTTGTGCAAAGAGCTTGGGGTCGAATTGTTATGGGATATTGGTGGCTCTGAAAAAGCATTCCCTAGCCCGAATCCCACAAGGCCCACGAGCCGCGATATCAAAGTCCCTCCAAATAGGGTCAAAGCAAAACAGTCTGAAAGATAGAATTTTTATTGACAAGGTCAGTTGACCGTGTTAAGATTATAACATGAATATTCAAAAACATATTAGGTGTTGCCTATCCGAAGTTGGATATAATAATTTTTGGTATCCGACAACAACCGAAGCTATTGTAGTAATAGAGAAGGGTTATAAAGTCATGCCATGGCTCGGTGGCGCCGCTTGGAAGCTCACGCCCATTAAAGTTCATAAATCATATGTCCTTCCGATAGACTTTGATAAAAATACCTTAATGAATAACATACCCACCGAGAAAAACAATTATACCGTAGTGTGGGTTAAAGATAATTTGTTGCCCTTAAAAGCAACAACCTTAATTGCAACTATAAAGGAGTAAAAATGCAATATTATCCCCAACATTATTATGGATTTGCAGTCGATAATGATGTAGCTGAAAGACTTCAATTAAATGAAGCGTTTGATAACTATGAAATAAGTTATGACGAAGGAGATTTCTTTGATGGCTTCGAAGAAAAATATGGTGTTGAACCATATAAATTTGCCGACACCACCTATGAGCGTGGTGGTTATGTGCAAGGACTTAGCGGCTTCGATTGGGACAAAACATATGTATGCTTTGATCCAACTCAAGCTGGTGACGACCGGTGGAATAAAATGATATCCGCTTTAGAAGAGATGGAAATCTTTGTTGAAGAAGGTCACTGGTCTGAACTTGGCTAGCCGGCGCTGTTCTGCTCGCCTATAAGCAGGAGGGGAGCACCCGACCCATACGTAGGTGCGGTTGTGGGTTGCCCAAACCCTCAGCCCAGTCTGTAAGGGCTTGTAGTTACAGAGAGCATGCTGGCAATGCTCGAAGGCAATCAAAACCAGCATATTGGGGTGAGGCGCTCCAGGCATGCGCACCGGGTTGTTACCCCGACCGTTGCTGGTTCGAGTCCAGCCGCCCCAGCCATTTAAAATATGAAGTACAAAGTGGGTGATGTTGTGTTTGTTGAATCATTTGCGGGCCCAAAAGTTCAGGTGCGTTTAAAAGAGCGAATTCTAAAACCTAAAGACTTTTGGGGAGCAGATGGCTGGAACGCACAACTGATATATAAAAAAGAGGTTAACAGTTTGCGTAAAAATGGTGTACCATATAAGAAAGACAGCAAACCAGTTGTATTTGTGTTTGATTGGCAGATGATTAAGAGGAAACGTTAATATGCGGGTGTAGCTCAGCGGTAGAGTCCCACGTTGCCAACGTGGCTGTCGCTGGTTCGAATCCAATCACCCGCTCCATTGGGAGAAATAATGAGAGATAAAACTAGGAGAGAAAGATATGAAGAGAAAAAGCAAAATGCGAAAACTTACCCAATTAGTATTGCCGCTGTTAATTTTATTCATGACGGGAATCTGGGCTATCTCATTCGGAGTGCTGCTTGCTTCGGTGCGGAATGTGTTCACGTCATAGGCAGCGTCCCACCACCTCGCACGCTCAAAGCGCTCTCGGGTACCCTTCTTGATTACGTACAAATAAAACAACATAGTAATCCCACCCAGTTTTTGGAACATATACGAGAAAATGATATAAAACTCATTTCTGCTGAGATTAACGACGAGGCCACACCTCTTAATCAATATAGTTTTAATTTTAGGGAGCCCATTTGCATTGTGGTGGGGCACGAACAAACCGGGATCCCTGTCGAGCTTATACAAAACAGCGATAGTGTTTTTATATCTATGCCCGGTGTGGGATATTGCTTGAATACAGCGCAGGCTGGAAACATTATGCTATATGAAGCAACCAAGCAATATGAGGCCCAGGCACGCTTTTTAGAAGAGTGGATTGAGGAATGTTATATTCATCACCCATGACTATTTATAGTGTCCAATAAGGGTGCGCATGTCGACGAAAAAGAATTACGTTTTAGACACAAGCGTTTATTTGACTGAAGCTATTTCCATTTTTAAGTTTGCAAGGAATGATATTTTTATTCCCCTCAAAGTGCTAGAAGAAGTAGACGGTCATAAAAAGCGACAAGACTCAGTGGGAGGTAACGCCCGACAGTTTATTCGCATGCTTGACGATCTCCGCGCAAAAGGTTCGCTTGAAAAAGGAGTCAGAATAGGTAAGGGCCTAGGCATTTTAAAAGTCATATCATATGCGGCCATAAAAGAAGTAACATTTCCCCCAGATCTAGATGTTCGAATTCCCGATCACACAATCATCGCAACCGCAAAAGCCGTGCAGTCGGCTCACCCAAGAAGAAAAACGATTTTAGTTTCTCGCGATATTAATATGCGAGTTATTTGTGATTCAATCGGAATACAAGCTGAAGATTATATATCTGAAAAAGCAGTTACATCTTCTGAAGAATTATATAATGGATTTGTAACGCAATTAGTTGATGAGCAAATTATTGATCGTCACTATGCTGGTGAAGAGATTATGATTGATAAAGATGAAGTAGATCAGCAATGGTATCCAAATCAATATGTCCTTATGGTTTCAAATTCTAATGAAAAGAAGTCAGCATTAGCGCGCTTCACGACCCACCACGTACCTTTAAAAAATATTATCCATAAGAAGATACTCGATTGGAATATCGACGCCAGAAACAAAGAACAAGCGTTTGCGATAGATATGCTTCTGAATCCGGATATTAAAATTGTAACTTTGGTAGGACGTGCCGGCTCCGGTAAAACGCTATGCGCCATCGCCGCAGGTCTCCAACAAACAATTGGACTCAGAGAGAATCAGAACCACTATTCTCGTTTAATAGTTTCACGACCAATCCAACCTCTTGGAAAAGATATTGGATTTTTGCCAGGAACAATGCAAGAAAAAATGATGCCATGGCTCATGCCAATTCAGGACAATCTCAAGTTTTTGATGGGCGATAGGACAAATTTAGAAATGTATATAGATAAAGGCAAAATAGAAGTGGAGGCTCTAACCTATATTCGTGGACGTTCCATAGCGAATGCTTATATCGTTATCGACGAGGCCCAAAATCTCACAAAGCACGAAGTCAAGACTATTATCACCCGAATTGGAGAAGGTACCAAGGTAGTCTTGACTGGCGATATTGAACAAATTGATAATATATATGTTAACGAGACGTCTAATGGTCTGGCTCATGCAATTGAAAAATTTAAAGAATATCCAATTGCTGGACATGTAACATTTAAAAAGGGCGAACGTTCCGAATTGGCAACATTAGCCTCTAAAGTACTATAAAAAATATAAATAATATGATATTTATATGTTATACTGGATAAAAGGAGAAACCCATGTCACAACAAACACCCGATGACACCATTATATCAGAAGAAGAAGCCCATCACAATCCGCTTTTAGCAATGGCGGTGACACCAGATTCAGAGCTAAAAAAATATTTGGTTGAATATGTTGGCACAAAACTTGACGAAGAAGAAGTCACTGTTAATATGATAGCAGAAACATTGGCAACTGATTTTCCAGAATTTACTTTTGCATTTGCTGAAGAGAACTTTCTTCGTGGTTACCAAACAGGATTAGACGATGCCCTTGGAATACATCCAAAAACAACAACAGAAGCAACTTGATTTTTACACTCCATCTGGATTGCATGTTTTTTTTAAAGAGCCTCTTTCCAACAAAAATATAGATGTAGAAAAAGTAATTTCCCGGATAGAATCTAAAATCCCCCACCATCTTCTCTCGGAGATAGAAATGATCATCTTCGGACACTTTGAGGAGTTCGATGAGCGCGCCCTGAACGCATTTTATGATGGCGGAACTTTATATGTTTCCAATATCCAAGATGATGAAGATGATTTATATGATGATCTTGTACATGAGATCTCTCATTCTTTAGAAAGCCCTCATGGTTATGAGATATACGGTGACGAAAAGGTGAAAGATGAGTTTTTACGAAAGCGCAAGCATTTACATGACATTTTATGGGCCAGCGGCTTTAAGGCCCCTATAGCTTTCTTCATGGACGTTGAATACAATGAAGAATTTGATATGTTTTTATATACAAAAGTTGGCTATGAGAAGTTAGCGACTCTGCTGAGGGGGGTGTTTGTCTCTCCTTACGCGGCCACATCACTTCGAGAATACTTTGCGACTGGATTTACCGAATATTATCTGGATTCCAATCACAAATTTCTGCAAAAGGTCAGCCCCGCTTTATATAAGAAAATAATATTGCTTCAAGACGCAGAAGCACTTGACAATTAGCTCCCATGGGGTTATAATATAAATATATATTCGGAGAATTTGTGCCACACATTTCATATTCAGAGCTAAAAGACTGGAAATTTTGTCCTTTTTATCATAAATTAACACGCGTTGAGAAGCTCGATGGTTTCAAAGGCAACGCTTACACCGCTTTCGGAACCGCAGTCCACTCTGTCTGCGAAAAGAAACTACTTAAAGAAGATGTTAACCACGAACAGCACTTTTTGGATACTTTTAATCAGTGTATATCTGATCTACCTGATGACGTCGAGGTGGATAGCGGACTTGTTGATCAGATGGTGGGACAAGGAAAAAGACTGATTCCCCATATTGAAGACGCTCTAAGCGATTATTTTGAAGAATTTGAGGTTTTGGCGGTGGAAATGCCCCTTATGGAGTCCATCGAGAACGAAGAAGAACACAACTTTAAGGGATATATTGACGCTGTGGTATCAACTCCGGATGGAAAGGTTCACATATTTGATTGGAAAACATGTTCATGGGGTTGGAATTCCCGAAAAAAGAGTGACAAAATGGTGACATACCAGCTTACATTATACAAACACTTCTTCTGTCAGAAAATGGATATTGATCCAAAAAACGTAGAAACACACTTTGCACTACTTAAGAGAACAGCAGAAAAAAATCATGTTGAATTTTTTAGAGTAACCAGTGGTCCTAAAAAAACTGAAAATGCTCTTAAACTTTTGAGTACAGCACTGTACAATATTAAAAATAAACGACACGTTAAGAATCGTTTATCTTGCACCGGCGGCTTTGGCTGCAAATTTTATAAGACAGAACACTGTCCTTGAGGAACAAATGAAAAAGAAAAAGATATTAGTATTATCAGATCACCCGTTATCACCGTCTGGGGTGGGTACCCAGACAAGGTATATGATTGAAGCACTCTTAAAGACGAACAGATATCAGTTTGTTTGTTTAGGCGGTGCCATTAAACATGAGAATTATCAACCTCAAAAGGTTGAACCGTGGGGAGAAGATTGGCGAATATTCCCAATTGATGGCTACGGAAATCATGAAATAATTCGTTCGGTACTTCAAAAGGAGAGACCGGACGTTTTGTGGTTTATGACCGATCCTAGATTTTATGAGTGGTTGTGGGAGATCGAAAATGAAATTCGAGCCCACGTCCCCATGGTATATTATCATGTATGGGATAATTTTCCTGCACCCCACTTTAATGCAAGGTATTATCGTTCGACAGACGAAGTCGCATGCATTTCTAAAGTAACACACGCAATACTAGAAGAGGTGGCACCAGAAGTTTCATCGTTTTACATGCCACATGCTGTACCTAGCACACTCTTTCACCCCGCAACGACTCCCGAACAGAAAGAACAGTCGCGAGCACTTAAGGAAAAAATTGTTAATACTTCTGTTAAGTATGCAAACCCGAAAAAGAAAATCTTCTTCTGGAACAGCAGAAATGCTCGCAGAAAGCAGAGTGGAACCCTTATTTGGTGGTTTAAAGAACTATTAGATGAAATAGGTCATGACAAGGCAATGCTGTTGATGCACACCGATGCTCGTGATCCACATGGCCAAGATTTGCCGCACATCATTGAGCATTTGGGAGTTCAAGACGGACAAGTGCTGTTGTCAACGCAAAAGGTCGGACCATCCGACTTGGCTACGATGTATACTACGGCTGATTATACACTCGCAATTAGTGACGCGGAGGGGTTCGGTCTTTCGGGAGTAGAATCACTTTCGTGCGGTACCCCCATTATTGTTACCATGACCGGAGGTTTGCAAGAACAAGTTACTGATGGAGAAAACTGGTTTGGCTGGGGTATTCAACCTGCCTCTAAGGCGGTAATTGGCTCTCTGCAAGTACCTTATATCTATGAGGATAGAATCGCGCAAGAAGACTTCAACAAGGTGATGAAAAAGGCGTTGAACTTATCTCCGGCCAAGTACAAGAAGCTTTCAGCCGAATGCCTTGAGCATGTAAAAAGAAATTATAATTTTGAGAATTATGAAAACACATGGATTGAAAAAATGGACAGAATAATAGAAGAATATGGCTCATGGGACACAAGAAAAAATTATGACCGATGGCATTTGATGGAGGTGGCATGAGAAAAAAAATACTTCTTAAGGCTCCTATTTTAACACGCTCGGGTTATGGCGAACAATCACGATTCGCCCTAAGATCCTTACGCAGCAGAGAAGATCTGTTCGATATTTATATTCAACCTTTGGGGTGGGGCCACACATCGTGGATAAGTGATTTTGGTCCAGAGCGCCAATGGATAGACACCTCCATCGAAAAGACTATTAGCTATATTCAAAACAATGGCCAATTTGACATGTCTTTGCAGGTGACCATTCCAAATGAGTTTGAGAAGATAGCGCCGATAAACATTGGATATACAGCAGGAATAGAGACCACGAAAGTAGCACCAATTTGGCTGCAGAAGGCCGACCTGATGGATAAGATTATCGTTGTTTCTAGTCACTCTAAACACGTGTATGCCACCACATCTTATGAAGGGGTTAATGAACAAACACAAGAAGAGGTTGTTTTAGAAGTTTCCGCTGATAAGATAGAAGCAGTCAATTACCCAGTCAAGAATTATACAGAACTCCCTCCCGTAGAGCTTGATTTAAAGTATGATATTAATTTCGTTTGTGTAGCCCAATTGGGCCCACGCAAGAATGTTCTTAATACTATCAAATGGTTTGTGGAGGAGTTCAAGGACGAAGAAGTGGGTCTTATTGTAAAAACGAACATAGCGAAGAACTGTGTTATGGACCGCGATCACACCTTTAATAATATTTCGCAGGTTCTTAAAGACGCTCCACCCGAGAGAAAATGTAAAGTATACTTATTGCACGGAGATATGACCGATGAAGAAATTCACGCTATTTATCACCATCCCAAGGTAAAGGCCTCTGTTCTCTTCTCTCATGGGGAAGGATTTGGGCTCCCTCTGTTTGAATCAGCATACAGCGGTATTCCTGTGGTTGCAACCGGCTGGTCTGGACAACTAGACTTTTTGTGTGATGAAAAAGGAAAAAACCACTTCTATAATGTGGCATTTGATTTACAACCCGTTCCTGAGAACGCCGTGTGGGATGGAGTAATTATGAAAGAATCTATGTGGGCATATCCGCGAGAAGTATCGGCGAAAGCTCAAATGCGCGAGTGCTATGAAGATATCAAAAACCAAAATAAAGATAGCTACGCGCTGAAAGCTCGCGAATTTGCAGAGGAGACTAAAGAGAGATTTGAGGAACAGAAAATGTATAAGGCCTTTATTAGTGCAATGGGCGTTCCGCCATTAATGGGCCTTGATAAGGAACAATTCGGCATTGAAAACTGGCTTGAATCATTGAACGTTCAAGAAACAGAATGAAATTGGTTTTTATAGCAGACTTTTTCACGGAGCACATATTAGGCGGAGGCGAACTGAATAATGAAGAATTAATTGAAATTCTTAAATTAGATGGCTTTGAAGTCGTTAAAATACAAAGCCACTTGGTAAATTCATCGTTTATCGAAGAAAATTACGATAGTAGATTTATTGTCGCCAATTTTATTAACCTGCGTCCAAATTGTATTGAGGCTTTATATAACAAACGATACATAATATATGAACACGATCATAAATATTTAACCACACGCGATCCCGCTGTCTTTGAAAATTTCTTAGCTCCGAAAGAGGCGATCATTAACTATGAATTTTATAAACAAGCCGCCGCAGTTTTGTGTCAATCTAAGTTTCATTATGATATAGTTAAAAAAAACCTGCATCTTGACAACTTGATCAACTTAAGTGGTAATATTTGGTCTCTCGATAGTTTGGAATTTATGCGCACGATTGCATCTCAACCAAAAAAAGAAAGATGTTCGATTTTGCACTCTCATATAGAACACAAAAATACACTTGAAGCCGTTTCTTATTGCAATCATAAAAATTTGAATTACGATTTGATCGCAAATAACGATTATAAAACGTTTCTTTTATCTTTGGGCGCCAATGACACCTTTGTGTTTTTCCCAAAAACTCCTGAGACTCTATCCCGAATCGCAGTTGAGGCCCGAATGATGGGAATGAAGACGATAACCAACAAGATGCTCGGCGCAACAAAAGAATCATGGTACACGAAACGCGGCGATGAGCTTATTGACTATATGGCCGAGAAAAGAACGACGATAAAAAACATTGTGTTAGAGGAACTAAAATGAAAGTAAAAAATGTGTTTATCAAACACCATGATGTAGCCGCCGGTAAATGGATCTATGAAGGATATAAAAACGCATGGGAAAGTCTAGGCTACACAACACACTACTACAATAATTTGGAAGAAATTAAAAACTTTAATGAAAAATATTATTTAATGTGTGTCGACGCCGTGATTAGCAATTCAAACCAATTAAGCGCCATGGAAAAGTCAGAAAAAACATTTTTATTTATAAATGCAAATTCGTTTCCCGATCCGTGGGGACGCCATCCAAATTTTCAATGCCACTGTCCCGATCATATTATAAAAAGCTTAAACAACATGGGGAATGTTTTTTATTGGACATTCGACATACAAAGACCCGAAGACGCCATCAGCTACCACAAATGGGAAAAAGACATCAACACGGTTCCACTCGCCTATGATTCTATGAGTTACAAGCCCCTCGAAAACAATAATTATGCATTTGATATATGTTATGTGGGCGGAAGAGCCAACAACGGCTTTGACGAAAAATATAAAATAATGTTAAATTATTTCAAAGAATTTCAACATGCCAATCTTAAAGTTGGAATCTTTATTGATAAAAACTTAAGCCACGAACAGGAAAACATGGTACTTTTTAATAGCAAGGTTTGTCTGAACATACACGATAATTACCAAAGAATATTGGCCACCTCCGACACCAATGAAAGAACTTTTAAAAGCCTAGGCTGTAATGGTATAATGGTCAGTGATAGAGAGGGGTTTATACCAGAACACTTTCCCGACCTTCCGGTATGTGATTCGCCTCAACAGATGCTGGAGTGGTCTCAACACTATCTCCAGATGCACTCTGATGATCTAGAACTAATCAGAGATAAATATAGAAATTTAATTTTAGAAAATCACACGTATATTAACAGAGTTAAGGCGATGCTTTCGTTTAAAAATTCATAATATGATGCGAGTTGAAAATGAAATATAATATACAATTAGTTCAAACAAACAGTTCTTATGGAAATCAATATTTTATTCCCTATAGTGTAGGGCTCCTCCAATCATATGTTAATCAATTCGATGAAATCAAAGAAAATTTTAATTTTTTAAAATTTATTTATAAACAAGAAGAACCCATCGATGAGCAAATTAAAAAGATAGGAAAGATAGACATCGTTGCCCAAGCCTGCTATATGTGGAATTGGAAATTTAATCTCTCCTTTGCAGAAAAAGTCAAACAACACAATCCAGACTGTATCGTGATCCTAGGCGGACCTCAGATTCCAGATTTGCCAGATGACTTTTTTAAAGAGCACCCGTTTGTAGACATTCTGTGTCATGGAGAAGGTGAACTAGTCTTTCATGAAATCTTAAAACAATATCTTGAAGATAAAAGATATGGCGAAATTGAAGGAGTGTCGTACAACAACAAAAAAACCGATACGATTACTCACATGTCTAGACGCCCGCGCGCCATAGAATTGAGTGAGATTCCATCACCCTATTTGGATGGGACATTTTCTGAATTACTGACCGAAGATGTGGTTTGGCAAGTGTCTTGGGAGACCAACCGCGGATGCCCATATAGATGCTCGTTTTGTGTTTGGGGAAGCGAGTATTTTAATAAAATTAGAAAGTTCCCTCTCGAAGAAAGACTCTTAAAGGAGATTAATTGGTTTTCTGAAAATAAAATTGGTTTAGTGTTTGGTTGTGATGCCAACTTTGGTATTTTCAAAAGAGACGTAGACATAGCAAGCGCTCTTGTTGTAGCAAAAGAGAAGACTGGCTATCCAATAAAATTTAGAGTTTGCAATGCCAAAAATAGCAACGAAAGAGTATATCAAATTTCTGAGATTCTAAACGATGCAGAAATGGCTAAAGGTACCTCGATGAGCGTTCAAAGCATGAACGAGGACGTTCTGGGTGTAATAAAAAGAAAGAATATAGGAATGGACAAATTTAAAGATCTCATGAATCGGTTCAACAAGTCTTCAATTCCCACCTACACAGAGATCATTTTACCTCTGCCAAATGAAACGAAAGAATCTTTCATGTCTGGCCTAGACATGCTACTGTGGGGAGGCCAACATAGCCAAATTAATATTTATAATTGCACAATTTTGGAGAATTCCGAAATGGGCTCTAAGAATTATATGGAAGAGCATGGGATTAAGACAATTGAAGTGCCTGTTTTTCAAGCACATGTCGATAAGACGCCCTATGAACAGATTCAAGAAACTGAGCATATAGTGGTGGAAACAAAAAAAATGCCCAAAAAAGACTGGATAAAAAGCTTTCAATATTCGTGGGTTATACAGGCATTCCACACGCTGGGATTGCTTCAATATGTGGCAATTGTGCTAGCTAATAAATATAATTGTACATATAGTGATTTTTACTCCACATTAATTGAATACGCAGAACAAAATCCAGAGTCTTTATTTGGAACAGAGCTGAATCAGATAAACAACAGCATTAACAACATTTTAGCTGGCCAAAGCCATGGCCAAGATGTACCAGAATACGAACTTAATATAGTGTGGCCACCAGAAGAAGCAACGTTGTTGAGGATATTAAATAAAATAAATCTTTTCTATTATGAGAGCGCCAACCTCGTACGCTTTTTTGCAGAGAAAAACGACTTTGCCCTTGAAAACGATTTTCTTGAGGAACTAATATGGCTGCAAAAAGAAATAATTGTCCAACATCAAGACGATAATGAATTTGTTAACTTGAGATTGAGTTATAATTTTGTTGAATTTGTCGAAAGTGTAAAAAATGGCATTTCAGAAAATTTAGTAAAATTTCCTCTTCAAAAAGAATATAGAATTTCAAAATCTCCTAAATTTTTTAAAAATAGAAAGGATTTTGCTCGTCAAGTAGTTTGGTATGGTCGCAAGGGTGGCAAATATTTAAATGAAAAAATAGAAGAAGTTTCATGAAAATACTCTTAGTAACAAATAAAACATATAGAGAACAGATAGATGGAGGACACTGGAACATTTATCTACCCCTGCGGTCCCTTGGTCACGAAGTATTTTATTATGATACGGTCGATCCCATAGAGAAAGATTTCAACAAAGTTGTTGAATCATTTAAACCTGATTTGATATTTTGCTGTCTTACTGGAAATCCCGGCATTGCTCCCGCAGAGCCATGGCCCTATCTTGAAAATGAAACCGCGTCAGGACGCACACGAACATATAACTTTTTTTGCGATGACACGTGGAGATTTGAAGATTTTTCTCGGATAGCGTGCCATTTTTTTAATGTATGCTCTACTCCTGAACCTCACTATGTGGCGCGCTATAAAAACATTGGATATTCTAATATAATATTAGGAAATTGGCACGTAAACATTGACTTATATCCTCCCCTTAAATTTGAAGAGAAAGATATAGACATTTCTTTTATGGGCGCCCCGACGCCCGGGCGCAAGGATTTTTTCGATGCCAGTCAACATATTCCGGTGAAGATATTTTTTGACATTTCCCACGAACAAATGATGGAAGTTTATGCGCGCAGTCGAATAGGCATAAACCTGAGTATCAATGAAAACGATCCAGACAAAAAGACACAAATGAAACAAAGAATATTTGAGGTGACCGCCGGCGGAGGCCTTCTTTTAACCCAACACCATCCGGGCATTGAACAGTTTTTTGAAATTGATAAGGAAATATTGACCTTTAAAAATGCGGGCGAGTATTCCGAAAAGGTAAAATTTTTATTAAAGAATCCAAAGGTTGTTGAAAAAATAGCCGCGGCCGGTCATCAGAGATTCCTCGCAGAACATGAATCAAAGATTAGGTTGTCCAAAATGCTCAAGCAAATAATGAGCTTATAAAAATTATTAGTGCCATGAACTTGAAATTTACTATAATAATACCATGTTACAATGCAGAAAAGTGGATAGAAGAATCTCTTAAATCCGCGTTGCACCAAACTTATGAAAATGTAGAAGTTATCGTTGTGGACAATGAGAGTACCGATAATAGTTATCAGACATTAAAAGACATTCAAATGCAATATCCAACTTTAAAAATTCTAACTGCGCCTAATCTATATAAATATGCATGGGATGAGCCCGTAGGAGCCGCATTAGAAATCTTTACTGGGGACTACTTCACAGTTTTAGGGGCCGATGATTATATTAGTAAAGATTACGTAGAAAGCATAGTTCAAATTCTATCCGGTAATACCCATAGAATAAAGCTTTTACAGTCTCCCATAATGGGAATAGACAGCGAGAAAAGACACAAGGGATTATTGGGACATTCTTATAAAAACATATCAGAATTTAAAGAGAGGTTGTTTAAAGATTGCCCAGTAACCACCCCCAGTGTTGTTTATTCCCGAGAGTTGTATGATGAAGGTCTTATTCAGTGGAAGGGAGAAAAATATCTAGGCGCTGGGGACTATAATTTATATTTTGAATTTGCAGATAAAAATTTATTTATCTATCCTGTTCCTATGTGGCTTGGATATCACTATAGATGGCACCAAGAACAATCCACATGGGGTATGCAGAGAGAATTTTCCGAAGTAGATGTTAAAATTAGAGAGCAATGGAAACAAAAGTGGTCAAATGAATAAGAAAATTAGAGTCGTTGATTATGTAGCAGAAAGAATTTCTCAGCTTGGAGTTAAGCATGTGTTCACCCTCACCGGTGGCGGAGCGATGTTTTTAAACGATAGCGTGGCTAAGCATAAAAAATTAGAAGCAGTATGCAGCCATCACGAGCAAGCTTCGTCCATGGCCGCAGTAGCATACGCGAAATACACAAATAGCTTTGCAGTTGTGATGCCAACGACCGGCTGCGGCAGTACAAATTGTATTACTGGTCTTCTTGACGCATGGCAAGACAACCTACCTTGCATATTTATCTCTGGTCAAGTTAACAAGATGCAGACATGCTATAACGCTACCGCCAAGTTGAGACAGTTTGGGGTTCAAGAAGCCAACATAATAGACATTGTTAGTTCAATAACAAAATATGCCGTAATGATTAATGATCCACAGAGCATAGCCTATCATTTGGATAAAGCCATCCATATGGCATCAACAGGCCGCCGCGGCCCTGTCTGGATTGATATTCCGATGGATATTCAGGGAGCACTGATAGACCCCAATACCATAGACCGCTTTGAAGAGAAAAAATCAGTTCTTCACGCGGACCTTAGAGAGTTCGAAGAGTTATTAGAAAGTTCAGAGCGCCCAGTTATCCTTGCTGGCAATGGTGTTAGGTTATCTGGAGCAGAAAAAGAATTACAACAATTTGCCGAAAAACACAACATTCCTGTAGTCACCACTTTTTTGGGGGTCGATCTGCTTCCCTCGTCTCATTCACTGAATATTGGCAGGATAGGTATTAAAGGAAATAGGGCAGCTAATTTTGCCATGCAAAATTCTGATTTACTTCTATCCATCGGAACGCGCCTGAGTGTACCCTCGACCGGCTATAAATACGAATTATTTGCTAGAGAGGCTAAATTGGTTGTTGTCGACATAGACCCGGAGGAGCATAAAAAAGAAACAGTTAACATTGATATGTTCATACACATGGATGCAAAGCAATTCATCAACGAGACCAAAAGCGAGTATAGATGCAGCGACTCTTGGTCCTCCAAATGCTTACAGTGGAAAAATCAGTGGCCCGTATTTTTGACAGAGCACGAGGACGACACAGATGGAATAAGTTTATATTACTTTATGAAAACACTTTCTGAAGCACTTAAGTCGGATTCAGTAGTTATAGGAGATGCAGGGTCTGCGTATTATGTTCCATCACAGGCCTTACAAATAGAAGAAGATCAGAGGTATATCACATCGGGCGCCCAAGCTGAAATGGGCTTCACCATTCCGGCATGTATAGGGGTGTCGTTCGCCAAGAACTGCGGTGAAGTGTTAGGTGTTACCGGCGATGGCTCCTTCCAGACCAACATTCAAGAATTGCAGGCAATTGTTCATTATGGATTGCCAATTAAATTGTTTATTTTAAATAACGATGGATATCTGTCGATAAGAACAACCCAACGAAAGTATTTCGAAGATCGGTTCATAGGCACCGACAAGAACAGTGGTGTATCGTTTCCAGATACAAAAAAAATTGCTGCAGCCTACGGTATTAAATATTTTTCGATGTCGGACAACACAGAACTACAAGAACGCATGTCAGAGGTTATGGCTCACAAAGGCCCAGTTATATGTGAAGTGATGTGCAAGAAATGGGATCAAGTGTTACCCGCCCTGAGCGCAAAAAAGCTGCCAGATGGGACCATGGTATCAAAACCCTTAGAAGATATGTATCCTTTCTTGACAAGAGAGGAGTTTCATGTTAATATGATAGTAAAGGCGATAGAAGAATAATGAACATTTTAATCACCGGCGCCACAGGGTGGGCGCCCCAAACAACAATAACCCAAGGCTTGGTTCAAACAATAAAATATTTAAAAAAGGAGAAAACCAATGGCAGCAGATAGCAAAACAAAAGTTACAGTCTTAAAATTAAGAAGGCAAAAGAGAGAGGGGAATAAAACCGTTCTAGTAACAGCATATGACTACCCCCAGGCAAGAATTGCCGATGGTGCAGGAGTAGACTGTATTCTAGTCGGAGATTCGCTAGGAATGACAACACTAGGGTACAAGACAACCATCCCAGTCACAATGGATGATATGATAAGATCAGCAGAATCTGTCTCAAGAGGCGCTAAAAATTCTTTCTTGATAGGAGACATGCCTTATATGTCTTATCAAGTATCAAATGAAGAAGCAGTAATAAATGCAGGTCGATTTGTAAGGGCTGGTATGGATTGCGTAAAAGTTGAAGGCGCAATGGTTGATAGGATCAAGGCAATTTGTGATGCAGGCATAATGGTCATGAGTCATTTAGGTTTAACGCCTCATACAAGAGCAAAATTGGGTGGCTACAGAGTACAAGGAAAAACTGCTAGTCAGGCACAAATAATATTAGAACAAGCTTTAGCATTACAAGAAGCAGGATGTTCTTTCTTGCTACTTGAAGGTATGCCTAGAGAGTCAGCTGCAATGATATCAGAAAAATTATCAATACCTGTTTATGGTATTGGTGCAGGTGATAAAGTAGATGGTCAATTAGTTATATTTCATGATCTAATGGGGCTTTTTTGGGAATTTAAATCAAAATTTGTTAAAAGATATTGTGAAGCAGGTCAAATTATGTGCAACGCGCTTAAGGAATATGCTGAAGAAGTTAGATCAGGAAAGTTTCCATCAGAAGAAAATTTCTATGCAATTAAAGAAGAAGAATTAGAAAAGCTACTAGGTGGAGGTAATTGGAAGCAAGAAAGAGTAGTTTATGAAACTGATCAAGGTTTTCCTACAAATCATAGCGCTACTCCAAACACAGTGACACTAAATAATGACATTAAAAAAAAGAAATAAACGAACACTGTTTAAACATGGAATATATTGAATATTGCTTGATGCATCCAAGTTTTTCTCATTAACAAGGTTGAAAATGAAAGTAGCAAATTTTATAGCTGATTTTCTTGCTCAAAAAGGGGTAAGTGAAATATTTATGCTATCAGGAACAGGTTCAATTTATCTTGATGATGCATTTGCACATCAGAAAAATATGAACTACATTTGTGCTCGTCATGAAGCAGCTGCTGTAGTAATGGCTGAGGCTGTTGCTAAACTAACAGGAGAACTAGGTGTTGTTGTTTCTACAACAGGTCCCGGTGCTACAAATGCAGCTGCAGGAGTTGTAGAAGCTTGGGTAGATTCACTACCAGTCTTAGTTATATCAGGACAAGTTGAGTCATCACAAATTTCTAATAATGATAGAACATTTGGAGTACAAGGTTTTAATGTAATATCACACGTTAAATCAATAACTAAATATGCTGCAACTGTATCTAATCCAGAAAAAATTAAGTATCATCTAGAAAAAGCAATTCACTGTGCTAAGTCAGGAAGACCAGGCCCGGTATGGCTAGACATACCTATGGATATACAATCTGCAGAAATAGATTTAGAAAATTTAGAAAGTTTTATTTCCGAAGAAAAAGATAATAATTGTGATACTAAAAGTATTAAAAAATTAGTTGAACAGTTAAGTGTATCAAAAAAACCTGTAGTAATATTTGGCCAAGGTGTAAGAAGCTCTAAATCCATCAATAATTTTAAAAATTTTATTAAAAAAATTGATGTTCCGGTAATATCAGCCAGAATGGGAAAAGATATCCTTCCTTATGATTTTAGAAACTATATGGGATTGGGAGGTTACAAAGGGCAGGTTACACCTACTAAAGTTTTGCAAAACTCTGATTTTGTAATAAGTCTAGGAACCAGTCATAGTGTTTCTTTTGCAATTGGAAATGACAAAAAATTCGCATGTGTAAACATAGATGAAAAGATACTGAGTAAAAAAGATTTAAGTATTGACATTCCAATACAAGGTGATTTGAAAGACTTTTTTGAAAAATTTAACAACATCATTGAAAATTATAATTTAAATTTTTCTAGATGGACAGATGAATGTGCAGATATAAAGCAAAATAACCCAATAATAACAGATAAACACAAATATAACCCTATCAACTCTTATTATTTACTAAATAGACTTGATGATTTATCTGACTCTCATCATATTTTTGTTAATGACGCAGGTAGTGC
>Ga0080013_1003142_pt1 | contig 17959 bp, 6 predicted proteins | sample ETNvirenome_6_85_FD_69236 | JGI IMG/M metagenome (GOLD analysis project Ga0080013, IMG submission 69236) | Marine viral communities from the Pacific Ocean - ETNP_6_85 (SPADES assembly) (version 2) | ecosystem: Environmental > Aquatic > Marine > Oceanic | place: Pacific Ocean | collected 2013-06-19 | reverse complement strand
AGGAGATAAGGAAGGAGCAGGCTGCTGCGGCTCCGCCTCCGGGCGAGGGTCAGGTTATTCCCCCGGAGATGGCTGCTGGTTTGGCTGCTGGCCCTGAGGGGATGGCTCCACAGCAGGCTTCACCTTCGGGAGAGTTTTCTCCTGAGGCTGCACAACAGTTGGTTAGTGCGTTGGGGGCTGGCTGATGCCCCGTAAGAAGAGGACACAGACGCCACAGACTCCGGGCCTAGAAGCAGGTGCAGCATATGGTGAGGTAAGCGACAGTCTGGCAGCACAGGATTCTATTCCTCTTCCTCAAAAAGCAGGATTAACTCCAGTAACAGTACCGCCACCAGTGGGACCACAGACATCACAGCAACCAATGCCGCTTGAGGCAGCACGCGCATACACTCCCCAAGTAACACCGTTGACGGCTCCGGGTCGTGGTATTACTCAGCAAATGCCGCGTCCACTTCCGACTCCTAATGAGGAAGCAGCAGATCTGTTGCGACGTTGGGCAGCAGCCACAGGAGATGTGGTGCTTGCTGAAGCCGCTGCCCAATTGAGTTTGTAATGGCAGAGCGGTCTGGGCTTCGACGGGCCACCGGGTCCATCGGTACGGCTCCTGATACTTCATTCCAAGATGAATGGTATGGGCGCAGGATGCAGTTGTTGATGCGATCCGGTGCGGGCAGATTTCTTGATGATGCGCCAGAAACGCTTATAGCGTTAGCATCTAGCAACCGGTCAGATATAGACATGCTAGATAACTATATGAGGGCGCACAATCAGGCCGATTTTGCACAGATGCGCCATACGTTTGAAGCCATGCCCGATCAGATACAGAAGGCAGAATTCAAGCGGTTACCAGAAGCAACCCAGCAGGTTTTGATAAGTGGTGGGTACGAACCTCCTAATGAAGAAGAGAAGGCGTTGTGGAAACGTATTCTCACATGGGACATCCCGTTGCTTCCTGAAGAACATTTGGGTCAGGCTATAGGTATTGGAATGGCTCCCATACGAGCGATGGGGTTCTTTGCTGGTAAGGCAGCCAGTAACGCATGGGAGTACGGGGTGATGAAGCCGTCCCGGTTGGCTACACGCTGGGGCCGGAGTGGCGCGTATCTGGGTGAGAAGGGTGGATCATCGTTCTTTGATCCTGCTCAGTGGCGTGAGGCATGGAACGCTGCGAAATTGGAAGAGAACTCGTATTATTCTGGAACGGTTGATAAGGCTATAAATATTGTTGGAGATCGGCAAACAGATCTACTGCGTTCGTATCTTGAAGGCGGTCATCAGGCCGTTTATGACAATCTCTTGGCAGAAGGAGAATTGAGAGGAGCGTCTGCTGAAGAAATTAATCAGATTTGGAAGAACTGGCAGGAGAATCTGTCAGAAGAAAGTAACGTTCGCGCAATTGAGATTCTAGAATCAGGCAAACTAACATTATTTGATGCGTCGATCAGGGCGTTTAATCATACTTCACCGTGGGACGTAACACCTGACAGTATCTATGGCAAGACTGTCGGCATGGTCGGTTCTCTCGCAGTTGAAATTCTATTGGATCCAACTACATGGGGCGGCGGTGCCTTATTCAAAATTAGTAAGGCGTTAAAGCACGGGCTTCGGGTTGGAAATACGCACGACGCTATCGATTTTTCGCGTCGTGTATCGATGGCTCTTCGATCTGAAGACAAAGCCGGTATGTTCGCACCTGTAACAATTTGGAATCCAACTTTAAATAAACACGTAGATGCTTTAGAGGAAGTTAAAGAGTGGGTATTCGCCGGAGCGGCACGTACACAGGATCCAGCAAATATCGTTGGACGGGGTTCCAGATATTTGGCTGCTACAAACTGGAATATTCGCGCTAACCATAAGGCGATGAATCGGTTTATTGATCGTGTAAATGATGCGTTTCGGAGACAGGACGAATTGGACGAATTTGCAGCCGTGCTTAGGAAGACGGATCCCGATGCAAATATCCATGATGCCATTGTTGAAGAATTCGGAGATGGCTATAACCCGATAGGCCAATTGATGCGCGACCTTCCTGCGCTTGGGGCGATCATGGGCGATATGTGGAATTGGCACAATCTGCGTCGCAGGTTGAGTTTGACGGTACCCGCTAAACATATCGATGCTGATGGCATGTGGAAGGTCTTTGATGACAAGGGGGAATTGTTGGCAGAAGCCCGAATCAAGGGCGGACATGGCGATGCGCTAGAGGAGGGCGACAATGTATTTGTCAACGACGGGATTCAGGTCACAACAGTCGATGGTGAAGTAATCGATTTCCAAAGTAGGACATTTCCTACATTGGCGCACGAGCAGGGCTACTGGGATTTTCTAAGTAGTCAAAGCGGCTGGGAGGCACTAGCCACACCACTTGGTAAGACCGACATGGAAGCAATATATCTGCCCCGTATAGGAAAATTCGGGGAGCAGTGGATAAAGGGCAAGAGATACATGAGAGAGGTTCTTGACTTTAAGCATCTTGATGAAGGAATCCGTGCCGATATGGCGCGGCTAACTGCAACCTACTTGGCGAAGCAAACCAATTGGGTTCATAAAAATATTCTTGATGATATACAAAGCGGCGCGATGACATTGAGTAACGATGTTGATGCCACGACGCTTCGCAACTTGATGGAAGATACTACTTCTAACAATGCACGCAAACTTGGATTTAATGAAGCAGATTTAGAAAAGATAGATGAAGCCCGTTTTCTGTATGAAGAGGATGCAGCGTTGCGTATTCTTGAAGATGGCGAAATGGACGATTTGTTGAAATGGTATCAGGCTGATGGTTACGAGATTCAGCGTGTCGGCAAACGAGGTAAGCCCGAATTGGTTATCAAGGCAGATAGAACAATACCCTTTGGGGGCTGGCGAAAAGCAAGACAGAATTATTGGGAAGGTCAAATACATAAGGCAGGCGGAACTAACGCTGAACTTGATTGGTGGACGCAAACAGGCATTATCGCCAAGACTGCTGCCGCATCAATTGCTTACTACCCGGCACGGTTCGCAGAGAAACTAACTACCTATGTCCCAAAGGTGGCGCATTTAGATGTAACAGACTCAGCAACCGCCATCAGCGAGTTCCAAGGACTAGTTGATATGGGCATCATGGTCGATATGTCTCGCACACAAATCGACAACTATTTGCGTGCCTATACGATGGGCAATGATGCTGAACGCTGGCTTGTCACTACCGAATTCTATTTAGATTTTCTTGGTAGATCCGGTGCGCTGCTTCACGGTGGTCGTGATGTTCAACGATTTGTCGAAAAGTTTATTCGACACGGCGCACATCGGTATGGAAACATAACCGATGACATGGTTGGCCTGCACGGTTTAAATGTTCGTCGTGCCATCACCCCCGGTCAGGAATATTCGGCACAGTTGGCACGTTCAAGTGTAATTCCGGATTACCGTGAACTTGGTTCTGTAGCACGATATATGGCGTTCTATAGAAAGATTGGTTGGGGACTTCATCTTCCTGCCGTTGATGCGGCACTTGCGAAAACGTGGCGACCAGCGGTACTACTCCGATTGGGTTATGTTGTTCGTAATGGTGGCGAAGAGTTGTTCTCGTGGTGGCTGCGGGAAGGTATGGGTAATTATGGGAAACAGAAATTAGCCAAAACGGCTGCCGATTTCCATTCGACATATGATAAATATGGTCGAAAGATAATGGTTAAAGGTGCCGATCTGCCTGAAAGTGAACGGCTGCCGATGTTATGGAAGCCGTTCGCGGGATTGTGGCGTTCCTTCAATGAAGTCGCTGGGGTTGGAGATTATGCGATTACGACAAAGGCGTTGCGGCAGGCTGTCAAAGAGAATCCTCAACGATGGAAGTGGTTGACAGAACAGCAACGTGAAGAAATATTTGAGGCTACTCGTGAAGCGGTTGAACTTAAAACCGGACGTAGTGTCATAGGACGTACTTCTAAGCAGATGCTTGAATTCGCCAATGCCCAAGCAAATAGATTGTCGTTGTTGGGACGCGATGTTTTAGACAGTGTACCGGGCATGGTTACACGCCAGAAACTAGCCGGACGGTTGCTGAAGAGATGGACTAAGGATCACGCGGAACGAGTTGAAGCGGTTGCAGAGTCGTTGACTATCCCAACGCTGCTTGATGCTCAAATGAAAGATGTTCTTGGGACGTTTGATAATTATTTGAATTACAACAAGAACACAATGGATTCAGTGATGCGTCAAGGCAACTCTGTGGAATCAATGGATCGGCTGGTCAAATTGACAGTTGATTATCAGAATACGGAATTGGCATGGATTTCCAACGAGCCGGGTACAGAAATCGATTCGGTTTATAAGAGTCAAGCGGTTGGTCAACGTCTTGCAGTACACGCCGATGATGAATTTGCACGCGCTTACCTGAATGAACTAAGTCATTATGTGACCCCGATAATTCGTCAACAGTTGAAACCGATTACTGACGAGTTGGTGATAGCCGCAACTTCACGAAACCCAGTATTGATGGGATCGCTATTGGCAGGTCAAACTCCGGAACAAATTGTTCTCCGATTGGCACGCGAACACGACACAGCGTTAAACGAGTTACGTCGCGCATTTGATTTAACTGGACCCGGATCTACGTATGATGATGCAGGGAATTTGGTTGTTAGTGATCTGCCATTTGAGGCAGGTTGGCCGGATGCTGTTGATAATTTCATTGAACAAATGCCGGTTGGAGAAAGAAGGGCGTGGCAGAAACTACTGGATCCGCAGGTTGATGGACAATCAGTAGGCGCTGACGTTAATACCATCGCCTTTATTCTAAGCGACGCTCAACCGCTTCGGTTGACGGATGATTGGGATGAGGCGGTACGTCGTGGCCGACAGGCGTATGTCAATAAGTTGATGACACCATACGGTCAACACGTATTGCGTAGTTTCCATAGATCGAACATGGGATTCTCTCAGTTGGGTGGCAAAATGAGCGAACCGCTTCCACCGGGAGCGACGCGCCTATTTGTTCCAATGCTTCCAAAAGAATATCAGCGTGCCCTAGTGGAACTACTTGCTCTCGGCGGGAAACAGCGTAAGGTATGGGCCGATGAAATGGTTGATTTGTTGATTCCGAAATTTGCAGCGATGGGCCTGCCGGAATCAGAAGCACTTAAAGCCGTTCGTATGTTGCAGCCAGCATCTAAGGGTACTCATCAAACAACGACATCTATGGTTGCTACGGCTTCTCTTTGGGATGAGTTGGGCGAATCTCATTTCCCGATAGCAACAGGAAGTGCAAATGATCGTGTCGCGTTGGCAATTTCTCAAACACTTGAAGATGTTTTGGATAGGCGACTTGGTGCTGGATTTATTGGTCCACGCCCCGGACATGAAGCGGGGCGTGGACGTATAGGTGAACTTACAGTTAATAGTGAAGAATTATGGAATGCTCCCGGTTTGTCGCAAGGGAGTCGCCCTGATGAATTAAATATTACAGTAATGAGAAATGGCGTAGCAACCACTACGAATCAAAATCTCATGGCAACTGCTTTGGGTGGCGAGTACATGAATAACTATTACGGATGGGACAAGGGTAAGACTTTGACGCCACGCGAATTCGGCCCACGGGGGCTACGCGATGAGAATATTATTGGTATCGCAGGTAGTCATCTTTTGTCGCCTGTCGGTGGACTGACGCCAGTACCGATGGTTGACGGTGCCCCAATGACATATATGACTCGTGTATATCAGCATCCAAAAACTGGTCAGCATGTCATATTGCGCGCAGGTGATGAACGGCCAGACGAATGGTTCTTTGATTACGAATTAGTAGAAGAGCAGATCACGGCAGGCAATGATATACGAGCCGTCGCAGAACAAACAGCAATTCAGCAAAGTATCGAACTAAACGATTTGTTGGGAACCGGATCACGACAAGATTACAAAGAAGTATTCCATCCGTGGATTCGTGAGGTTGTTTCAGGAAACGAAGTTAGCGATGTCCGTGTCGGAGCATACGCCCATCAGGGGAGATGGTGGAATAAGGCTCCGTCTGACATTCTGGCCTTTGTCCCTGTTACTGAAGAGGGTGGACGAATCGGAGAAAAGATTAGTAAAGCGTGGACATCTGTTCTCCGAAACTGGTTTGATGGCGTAGTCAATCCGATGATCGGAGCAATGGTTCGTGAACCACTATTCCAAAATTATCTTGCAATAGCAAAGGGGCAGACTGTTGGTGTCCGCCGCATCTACCACCGACCAATGGTTACGCGTGGAGGCGGGGAGCAACCAAAGTATGAAGAGCCATTTGACGCGGAACTGAAGAGGCGTCTAAGTACAAGTCGGAATCCAATTGGTCGCATGGATGCTGACAATCAGTATGTTATTGAAGAACTAGAAGGATTTATCAAATTTGATTGGCCGCTATCTAAAGCAAATCCTGATGAACCATCTTCTTTATTGGCTGCTGCTATTGAAATAGGAAGTCCGGATGCTGCCGGAGATGCTATCCGGTTGGTACTTGCCCAAGATGATATTCCAAATGATGTAAAGAAGGTTTGGACGCGGCTTGGCAAACTTATGGAAGATCCCGTGATTAGACCCATTAAAGGCGAAACGGCCAAAAAGACAGCGGCGCGAACTCTAGCGGCATTTGAGCGGCGGACGAAGACTCAGGAAAAGTTCTTTTCGTGGGCCAAACATCGGAAGTTGATGAACGACGCTCATCAGGTTGTTTATGCTCGTCGCGCGATGACTTTGACGGGTGCATATATTGATGATCATCGAATTCGATCCCAGTTTCAGCAAATGGTTGGAACTGTTGTTCCATTCTGGTTTGCTGAAGATAACTTCCTGCGACGCGTGGGACGCGGTTTAAAGCAGAACCCTTTGATGTTCCGCAATTTGCATCTGACAATGAATGCTGGTGTATACAGCGGCATTGTTCAGGAAGATCAGTTTGGAGAAAAGAAGATTGTCATACCCGGTAGCGAAGTCGCTACACATGCGATGCTTTCAATAGCAGACGAACTGCCGGTTATCAATGGTGTATTCGGTGGGGATCTTGGATCTGTGGCCCGTCCGGGTATGGGTATCGCAATGAATATTAATGTAATACCGGGTTACGATTTGGAGTCAATAGGCAAGCCGGGGTTTGGTCCATTGCTTGCGGCACCTATCAATTTTGCATCTGGACGGGATCCGGAAATCCGTCAAATGTTTGAACATAATCTTGTTGGTGGACGCTACGCCGGGGTTAGTAAACTGGATACGGGACACGGATCTACAGTTATGCGTGCTGGTGAAGCGGTCTGGTCATCGGTTGTGCCAGCCCTGTTGGCACGCACTATCGCTCTTGCTGGTATCGATGGACCGAACGGGGAAGCCCGAGCGAAAGCCAAGATAGATGTACTGAAATTTATGGCGATGAACGGCTCTATTCCCACGGAACAAGAGATTGCCTCTCATGCGAATCCGGCTTTGTTTGAAGAAGCGTTCTTAGAAGATGTCGATATGATGGCCCGTCAATATCAGTTGCTTCAAGCAATGACTTGGTTCTTTGGTCCGGCTACGGGTTCGCTGGCGGATCTGACTCTTCACGAGAATTGGGAATGGAACCAAGAGTTCCACGAGTTGTTGGAGATGGGGCTGCCTTATGAAGAGGCGTATCCGTCGTGGGTTAAAAACATAGAGGCTCGTACAGGTGAGAAGTTCGATCCGGTGGAGCATTCACCATTTAGAACATCTGCGTATCAGAAGATCCCGTTCGCTGTGTTGGAAACTACGCAGGATGCTAATCGCTGGTTGGTAGATAACGAGGACTTTGCTCGTGATTTCACGATGGCTTCGTCGTTCTTTATGCCCCGTAGGTTTGATGTCGAAGACGATGAATATGTTGCCGAGGCGAAACAACGACAAGTCAATATGGGGTTGCGTAGACTGAATGCTCCTGAAGAGTTCCTATCGGAATTGTATTTCAATATTTCGTATCCGATTTACAATAAGCATCGCACAACATATCTTGCGAGAAAGAATGCGATGCGTGCCCGGAATATGGATACGGCAAAATTGGATCAAAAGTATGACCTATGGTATGCCTCGTTCCAACTTCAGCATCCTGTGTTTGTCAATCAGATCACGACTGGTACGGCCCGGATTAAGCGCGATGCAACGGTAAACGAGTTCCGTTTGCTCGTGGAATCTCCCGAACTGGTACCAGAAGGGTTACACCGAGAAGACATTCTTAACGCGATGGCAACAATTGTAGGATTTGCAGACAAGATGGATTCTCTGTCTGGGTTGACGGATCCCAATGCTCGTGCTGCAAGGGATGCGGTACGATATAAGTATATGCGAGTGATGGAAACCTTTGCTCATGGTAAACCGTGGTTGAATGAACTATATTACAGTGTGTTCATGCCTATTCTTGGGGAGAGTTGGGTTGCGAAGCATCAGGCAGGTTTGGTGAATATTGACATGAGGGCGATGGTATGACCTTTACTGAGCAGGATTCGCAAGAGATTCTTGACGAACTGAATGAAGAGGAAGCCCCTGATCCCGTAGACCAAATGTTTGGTGCAATTGGTGATCTAGGAGAGAACCTTGTAGATCCAAACGTAGTTCTCGGTCCTACGTTTGGTGGAGGAGACAAGTGGTGGCAGGTTCCTACGCCCTTGCCGCCACCGTTTGGTGGATTGTTGGGGCTTATAGGTGGTCTGGCCGAACAGGCGTTCCCTCCAGATCCGTCAATGACACCTACGATAGTGCCCACACTGGACACACTGATCACTCAGGAACTGATTACGGGCGATGAGGTAGTAGATCAGGCCGCTGCTCAGAGTGACAATCTTATCAAGGCTCTTCATTACGAACAGATGTCGGGTGAAGCAGTATTTGCAAAGTTTATTAATTGGCTCGGTGATCATGGTGTCACAAGTGTTCGCCGCGAGGGTGACCCGTTAGGTGAATCGATTGTTTGGGAGGAAGGCCCGTTTGCTTCTACGGGGCAGGGGGATCCGTCGGTCAATATTTATAGCCTTAAAAGCAACCAAGGGCAACAGGAACTCAAAACATATTTAAAGGCCAATTGGCGCGATGTCCCTGAACTGGTTGAGTATGTGCGTCAGAATCTTGCCAGCAATTGGGGTGAGTTCATGGCGCTGGCAGGAACCGCTGGGGGTCTTGAACGTTGGGAACGCGGATTCGTTGATGCAGAAGATTACGAAAGCGTGTTGCGTCAATTCGCTGCGTTTGGTGACGATACGGCGGTGCTTGCTACGCTTGATGAGCAGTATGGTTCTGGATCGGCTCTTAGAGTTGTCGGCGGGGCGTTGGATGATGCGCTTAATTCGTTTGTAATTGAGGTTAGTCAACGTGATTCGACCATGATGGTTGGTCCCGTAGCCCCACCCGGTATTAGAGAACGCGGCCTTGCTCAATACGACGAGGATGGTAATCAGATAAAGGATTCCGAATTTGGGCAGGTTGCGTTTATCACCTCGTTTGACGGAACTCCTTACGGGGAGATCCAATCTGTTTGGGATCTGTTCTCGGGTGGCAGGCTCGGCCAACAGAACGCCACACTTTATATGCGAGATCTATATACAAATACAAAAGATAGCACTGGTTATTCGGCGGTAGTTGAAAAAATTCAGCAGGATCTATTCGCATGGGGAGTCATGGATGAACCCGACGAGTGGGGCAAACTGGATATAACTAATATTGAATTAGGTGATGACGAAACAATCAACGCTCTTCATATGATCCAGTCTGATATAACCAATACTGCGTTAGAAGCGTGGCAGGCGGCGCAAAAGGGTGGCCCGTCGTTGGCTCCGGATGGAACCCCGTATATGAAAGATGTAGTTGATCGACTGGTTGCTCGGAATGTCAATATGGGTGATACGATTGCGTCTTCTGCCCGTCAGCAAGAAGAACGTATTCTGCAAGCGGTATCGAAAAAGATTCAGGATCGTGTCGCAGCGAACCCTGATCGTGGATTCAGTTCACGGGGTCAGGTTCAGATGGAAGCCACGATCCAGTCTATGCTTGATGATCTTGGTCCAGCGCAGCGGGAAGAGTATTTTGGGCGTGGTGGTTCAAGTAATGAACGACAACTAGTTCAGTCGCTTCTGTCACAGTTTTACGATGAGGAGGATTGGGGTTCACAGTTGTTCTTTGGTGGGCAGAATTCTGATCTTAATTTCATGCAGTATGCAAGATCTGTTGAGGCGTTGACTCAGGGCCAAATGGACCTATTGGAACGCGGAGTAACCCATGCAGATGAATTCCGAAGTACCTATGCAGATGCAGAAATACAGAAAGCAGAAGAAGATGTTGCTACGGCCAATCTTCTAAAGTTCATAGGGAAGCACGCAGGAGGGGACGCGCTTAATGCAGATGCGATACAAAGCGGGTTGATTACGTATGCGCGAACCATCGGGCAACGAACCGCTGCTGAACGTGGGTACAGCGACAGGGACTATGTACGCATGGTTAATAATGCAATGACGACACTTGGAAGAAGCCCTGTCGAATCTCCGCTTGTGTCTACTTTGGATGAACGGTTGGCTGAATCGTATAATCTTACTGGCGGTTCCAATCCTAACTTCAACACAGTTATGGATGCGATTAATCGACGGCGTACTGGATCTAGTGCACTACGTGTGAGGAACGTATAATGACTATTACTGAAGGCGATCCGCTGTACGAGGGTGATAGGGACCCGGAGGTACGCCCTGCGCCTACCGGCGGTGAACAGGGTGGAGATCCCACGGGGCTTGGAGGTTTTGAGGGACCGGGTTGGGGTGCCGATGAAGGTACTAGAAGAAGTCCAAATTTGAACAAGAGGCGGCCGTACAGCAGATCGCCTTCAGCCGAGTTCCCACCACCCTCAGAGGCAGCCTTTTATCTGGAAGTGTTGCGTGATTTGCACATTCAGACTATACGTGAAGGCGCTAATCCCGGTATACAGCCTAGGTTGGGTGAGCGAACCGACGATTTTCGTTCATTTATGAAGTTCGACTACTCAAACTACAGACGTATCGAAGATCAGTCGATTCCATTTGAATTACCAGACCCTAGTACCCAGAACACGACTCCCGGTGATCTGTTCGCAGACTACAAACCCAATTACGTTCGGGGCGCAAGAATGTTTAAGTTGCGAGCCGATTTGCTTCTCGCTCCTATGGGGCTTACCTACGATGGTCTAATAGATTTGTTAACTAACGAATTCGGGTTGACTGGCGTAGAAATGAATTACGCATGGGATCTGCCTGCACTAAAATCAACTACTGCTGAAGTTGATGCACCACCCCAACATTATACGGGTAACCCTCTGATACTTCCACCTTCATCGGAGATGTCGGAGTGGCCTAGGGGGCACCCTCGTTGGCAGCCCCCGTCCGCATCCAACAGGTATGTACACAATCTTCTGGCTGGCTCCGAATTTTCATGGACTGAACTCGGGGATGCTCCCAGCAAATCTCCCAGCAAATTCGGTTATTCCGTGTCCCCTACTCAAACTACATACATTCCGAATATGGGTGAGTGGCCGTTTACGGGACGAGGCGATGTCACATGGGGCGAAGGTACAAACAATCCAATGGGCTACTTTTTCGGCACAATTGCTGGAACGGCAGCAAACATGCTGCCTAATTCTCTAAATGAATACGCATTTGAGGCTCTCGGCGGTTTCGGAATCAAATGGTTTGGGCAGGGTACTAAAGCATTGGCGCGTCGATTGGGCATAAACTTTAGTTTGCTGCCCCAACCAAAAATGCCCAAACCAAAAGCAGCCACGCCACAACCGCGTCGTCAATACACGACTGAGGAGTGGGCTGAGGCGTGGCGCTCTGGCAACTTGGCTGGCGAGCGTGATAATATTGTGATAGGACCGTGGCAAGAGAAGGTGCCAGATCAGGGTTTCGATGAACTCCATGACCTTCCCCCTATAGATTTCGGCGACGATATAGAAAAAGTAAGAGGGCTTCCGGATCCGGTAGAGCCTAGTGGTCAGAAACCTTTTGATTGGGCAACGGATGCTGCCGATGATTTCCCGGCTGCTGGTGGAGCGAAGTCTGGCCCGGAGCGATTTGGGCTGGGTGAGGGCGAAACTTGGGAGGAGTACTTGTGGAAAGGTCGCCCGGTTGGCAGCGCTAAGACGGCGACAATAAAGGTGGGAAAGTTTGATGTTACTATTAGTGGGCAGCCTGCACCATTGGTGTGGCCGGACCCAAGTTTGAACCTGTCGCCCAAGGGTGATATAAAAATGAGTTGGGTCGTGGCCCGCCAGCCAGAGGGAGCAAGCGAACTGACTATAGGGGAAGTCCGCGAATCTTTGCGGTTAGTGGGCGAACTAGCCGAATCCATACGGAACGAGGGGTTCAATATTTGGGCTTCTCCGGCCACTCCGACGCACGACAGGTTGTATCAACGATTTGGGATGCGGCCAATGGATTCCCGACCCGCAGGGTCCGGGCGACCTTTGGTGTTGCCCGGTAGGCACGGTGATCAGAAACCTTTTGATTGGGCAATGGATGCTGCCGATGATTTCCCCGATGATCTCCCGTCCGGTACACCTGCGGAGGAGGGATGGCCTGCGGCGGGTGGCCCCAGATCAGTAGAACAGGATCCCGGTTGGCTTAGTGACTTCCATCCTGATTATGACGACAGTTGGATGACTTTGGCTGATGTCGCAGAAATACGAGAGGTACCGCCATTAGGTGTGACTGATGAGATGCTGACTGATGCTGTAGATAAAGGCATGATGAATCAGCAGAATGCTGATGCGCTTCGGGCAGAACTGCGAGAGCGGGAACGGATAATTCTAGAGGAGTTCGAGGCAGACGGCTGGGATCTGGGGAGCGTCTTCGCGGGAGAGGGTCTACCCGATACGCCTAGCCGTGTGCCACATTCCGGTGGCTTTTTCGATAGAGATGAGGTTTTGTCAGAGTTTGGAGATTACCCGGCAGCGTGGGATAATGCAGTGGGGCCAGAAGAAAGGGCTATGCTCTTGGAGGGGCACCCAGACGCGGCTGGTATCATAAAGCGGCAACAGTTGGCTGATGCGAATCTACCGTTTAAGCCGTGGCGGCATGAACCTGACCCTTCAGATTATGCTTCACAAACTCAATGGGACACAGCCCGTCAAGAGTGGCAGGAGGATATGTGGCCGGAGGATCTATCCGATTGGGACATTGTTGAATGGGCTAATGATCCTCAACGTATTAAAGATCAGGTCGCCCGTGTAGCGGAACGCCTAGACATAGAATTTGCAGCCTTGGGTGATGATCCTACTGATGAGTTGTTGGAGTATTGGGATCTGGATGAAGAGGTACGGGATGCTCTCTTCACCATTGCTGATAATCTTAAGGCATCTCTTGGTAAACATGCGGAGGGGCGTAATCTCATAAGGGAGGTGGAGGAGTATTTAGGTATCACTGGTACGCCTAAAATATCCGAATACAACCAGTTCATTTTAGACAACCCGGATTATGATGCTGGGTTAATGGATGCGGAAGCACGATGGGATGATCCGACCCTTAATCCGAGTGAGATATGGCGGGCGGCAGACGATTTGGAGGATTTTCGAGCGCAGTTGGAGGAGAGTCTACGGCGATTGGAGGGTCCACCCGGTGGTACGCTTGCCGGGTATGAGGAGTTTGCCGATGACCCGCTGTTCCGTGAGTTCGTTGAATTGTCGGACAAAACTCAACTCGCGGAGAAAGATAGCACCCTTGAACCGTTCACAACGGAACAGGAGGCTCTCATGCATGCGACGCCGTATGACTGGGAAGCATTTAGCCGCTCTAGGGGTTATAGCGAAGAAGAAATCACAGACTTCAGGCGTTGGTTGGAAGTTGAGAAGGAACTGAGTGCTAAATATCCTGATGATCCAGACTTTACTTTTGGCATAGTTTATCAGGTGTCGATTGATTCGCCTTCTTACAACCGACGGATGCGGATGCGGCAGGAGGAGAGTCTACGGCGATTGGAGGATTTTCGAGCGCAGTTGGAGGGTCTACCCGGTGCACCTCCTACTAAGGATCTTAATGAATTGAAACATGGAGATTTAAACGTCATCCCAGAATCGATGCTACCTGATAACGTTGGTCTTAACCCCAACGGGCAAATAGGCTATTTTGGAATCGATGACTCAGGACGCACTACGTGGGACGAGGGCGGACCGTGGTGGCCGGATGGAGATGATGAGGAGATCCTTGACTTCCTTGGTATCACTCATATCGATGGGGTGCCCCGTGCCACTCCACCAGACCTACTGGATAATTTACGAGCGCGGTTGGAGGGTCCAGATGAAACGGGGCTTGGATCGTTTGAGGATTGGCCGGGCTGGCGTACCAATACCCGAGATTCGCCGGGAGGGCACTGGCCGTGGAGGCAACCACCAGATGAGTGGCGATTCCCACCCGGCCCGCTAGGTCTAGCCGTTGTTCTCTCACCAGAAGTAATTAATTGGGCCAACAGAACAAACAGTTCGGAACACATTGATTTCATGGAGCGTAATATCGCCTTAACAGCACAGGGAATAACGAGAGCAAACCGTAGCACTGGTAGTGAACCAATCGACGGGTTAGACGGCGGGTTCCGTGGTCAGGCGCACGGGTTGGCTACTGAGGTGGGCGCTGGTGTGGTACCGATTATTGGTCGGGAGGATCCGGATTTGTTGAAAGGTGTCAGCAGGGATCTGCGTGCTCAGGGAATAAATCCTAGTGCGGTATTTGCGAATGAGATTCGCCGGGAGATGGAGTCTGGTAACGCGATGATTGTTGGCTATAAGAGTCAAGAAGATTATGAACTGGCGATGAATCGTGCTTCTAGGTATGGGGTGATTGTTGATGGCCCGTATTGGCGGAGGCCGACAAGGAAGAGTGTCCGTCCCGGTAAGGGGACTGAGTGGACGCGTGACCATTTGAAGCAGTTGGCTACAGCGGAGCATTTCTATCCGGATGCTGGGCTTAGGCAGGGGCCGCGCCAATGACTACGGGCATTCCTGAAGGGGCGTTAACTCTAGAAGAGTTAGCAGAGATAATAGAAAACTACGATAGCACTTTTGCTACTTGGCCTAGTGACGCGAATCCGGATGATATGACTGGGTGGGAGACTTTTGCTTCCAGAATAGCAACCATGATTACGATGGCCGATCCGGAAACGGGGGGGTGGTCTTACGAAGATGCCTACGAAATGATAGAAGCACTATGGAGTAGTCATGCGACGCTGATTCGGGAAAATGATCCGCTACAGGCACTTCAGCCATCCTCGCCCCTTGATCCCGTGGTTGTTGACAGTATCGCCAATCTTGTTACGGATTTACAGCATACTCCGGGGGTAAGAGAATGGTGGGAAGAGGCCGAAGCGGAGACTGGTGAACCGGATGGAACGGGTGGTGAACCGGATGGAACGGGTGGTGAACCGGATGGAGATGAACCGGATGGAGATGATACTTATATCCCCGGTGAAGGTCAGATGCCGCTGGGGTGGCTGTCGATGTGGGGGGAGGACAATGCAACCGTAGGTGACTGGTTGGATATGTGGGTTAAAAGATATAACGATAATAACAAACGAGATATACCATATAGCGACAATATTATGGATCGTGATTATCTTTGGGATCCCACTGATGGGTTGTACGCTCAGGAGTGGTGGAGCGGTATGACTACCGATTTCTCAAAGATGGTAGAGATGTGGTATGTGCATGGAGGGCCGGGTGCTGTTTTGACTGGGACTCCTCCGCCCGGATTGGTAGATGTTGATGGGGGCAATTGGAATCCAACCTTTGATCTGCGTGGTGACGGTGATTGGAGGTATATTTGGGATGGATCAATCGATGTCATTAGGGCGACCATTGAGGATTTGGGAATAGATCCTAATATTCTGGGTAATAATTTTATTAATGAAATGGCTCTTGATCTGATGGCAAGGGGAGGAGCCACCGCTCGTCTTTCTCCGCAGAGTCGTCCAAATTGGGATGATGAAGCGGTGCAATTAATTGAGAGCAGAGTAATTAGTCAATGGTTTGATGATGACGGCAACTTTATGCCCGGTGGAACTTATGGGGCTGGCACTGTTAAGGATGTTGAGGATGAGTTGCGTGCATTTGCTCGTAGTCAGATGCTTTATGATATTGAAGATGACGAGTTCAGAGAATGGGCGTTGGCTATTAAGAGCGAACGGGGGTTGAATCAAAGTCAGGTAGAGGCAGAGATTGCTGATCGGGCATATGGCTTTTGGGGACTTGATTCAACCACGAAACAACAGATGATTGATTCGGGTTTGACAATTGGGAACAAGATCAGCCCATTGTATGCTGCTGCGACGGACGTATGGGGCGATACGACGGTAACACCCAATGATTCTTGGCTGATGGATAATTATCAGGTAACGGGTGATGATGGGGTTACGAGGTTCAGGTCGGGACCTGAGATGAGGCGTGCTGCGCGTGGCAATCTTGAACGGTTCCAGTATTCGGATGACTATCAGGATCCGTTGAATAGGTTTATTACGGGTGCGACTCGGATGTTTAGGAGTGATTACTGATGGCTTTCTATGATGAGTGGACAGAAGAGTATAGGCAGGAGTTGAAGGATGCCGGGGCACAGTTCTCTGGCAATGTACCTATTTCCGGTCTGAATATAGCAATGCAAGAGGTCGAAGGTGCGTATGACGAGGAAACGGATACTGGGTTTACTGAAAAGGGTACCGGTTCCTTTCTGGCTACTGTTAACCCGAGATACCAAGCCCAATCGGAAGCAGTTGAATCAGAGGAGTACCAGCGTTTCGTAGAATATCTTGAACTCAGACGCCCCGAAGCACTTGCTACGCATGGGGCATTAGAACTGTGGAATCAGAACCAGCGTGGACTTGTTAGTGGAACGCCCCTATTCGCAGATCAACAAGGTTTAATCGCCGGTGGTACTGGTGGGTTTGATGAAGGCAGTGGTGGTGGTGGTGGTGGTGGTGATACCGCAAGCATCCGAGCAGAAATGCAAGACGCATTCTATATGGCGCTAAGACTTTCAGGCATACCAAAGGCTGATATTGATTCTTTGTGGGCGTGGGCTGAAGGCGAACTGGTTAACGATCCGTCGTTTACGGCAGAACGTGCGCTGATCGGCATGTATGACAGTGACGCATTTAAGAAACGGTTCCCGGCTATTCGCAAATTAAATGATTTGGTGGAAGCAGGTGGGACTCAACGTAGCGTCCCGACTCCCGGCGAATACATAGCCTTTGAGAAGGATGTTATGAATGAACTCAGCCGGTTCGGTGTTGAGATTAGCGAGGCAGTGCAAGATTCGGGACAAGGGTTCGATGATCTAATTGAAAGCCTGTATATGAATAGTGTGGGCTTTGCAGAGGTTACGGAACGTCTGACGACAGCGGAAAAAGCAATGCATAATATGCCTCCCGAGGTAAGGGATGCGCTTATTGAGTGGTTTGGTTCGGATTGGGCTAGTTCTATATCGATGAAAACTTTCCTTGATCCGAAGGATGATTGGAGTCAGGTACAAGACGATATTAGAACCGCTGAGACTGGTGGTTGGGGCCGGATGAAAGCCGGGTTAGATGCGGGTTGGAATAAAGATTTGGCTCGTCAAGTATCTGATCTTGGATTATCGCAGCGGGATCAATGGCTTAAGTTTGTTGACTTGAAAGAAGAAGAACTGCTTTACAGTGAGAAGTTGACAGAAGATGAGGATCTTGATTATGGAACCCACGGAGTTCGGGCTGCTTTCGATTTGAAAGCAGACGACGGATTCGCTAGTGGATTAGAATTGTCTGACCTTATAACGAAACGTGAGGAAACACGGAAGGCAGAATTCCGAGGCGGTGGTGGTGCTATGATCACTCAATCAACTACAGGGTTTGGAGCGGCTAATGTTTAATCGTGACAATTTAGAGAGGGCTATTGCGACATTTGTGCAGGCATTTCTTGCTGTGTATGTCGTTGGTAGTGTCGATTCGCTTAAGGCTGCGTCGGTGG
>Ga0080013_1003141_pt1 | contig 17963 bp, 14 predicted proteins | sample ETNvirenome_6_85_FD_69236 | JGI IMG/M metagenome (GOLD analysis project Ga0080013, IMG submission 69236) | Marine viral communities from the Pacific Ocean - ETNP_6_85 (SPADES assembly) (version 2) | ecosystem: Environmental > Aquatic > Marine > Oceanic | place: Pacific Ocean | collected 2013-06-19 | reverse complement strand
AAGTTGAATAGTGTTAACTTTATATAGTTTATCCGCAGGAACATCAATTACATCTACGTTTGAACCTGTTACATTTCCTGTTACAGTTCCACCTAGAATACTTGTTATATTTACTATATTTACTGCTGCCATAAATCAATTCCCCCTTTATATATTATACTCTACTATCCACCAAAAACTATTGCCATTGCGATTGCAACGCCTGTACCACCACCACTACTTGCCTCTTCCCATGTGGCTAATCCATTAGCATCTGATGTTAGAATTTTATCAGCACCCGGACTTCCGCCAGTTATTTTAACTTGTCCTGCTACTTCAAGTTCTGCATCGGGATCAGATACTCCAATTCCTACATTTCCAGTCTCATCAACAGTTAACCGTCTAGCATGACCAACACCAGATTCATGAGTGATTAAATGTAATTTATCATCATTACCTGACGCTTCAAACTCTATTTGTGCGCCGCCAGTAGTGCCTACCGCAATAGCTGCTGCTGTAGCCGAAGTTCCAACATATCTGCTTCCACTTCTAGTTATCTGAATAGTGCCATCTACATCTAATTTATCAACAGGAGTCGCAATTCCAATTCCTACATTACCGCCGTATGTGCCATCAGGGTCTGTAATCCGCATCGTCTCATCCATACCAGATGCGTTAGTAGTTGAGTTAGTTCCAAAAATAATGTCTGAGTCCGTCTGGTTATCGTTGTCATCACTGATAATTGCAATTGCCCCCGGAGCATGCCAGAGAGATGTTGAACCATTATTATTTATAAATAAGCGGTCTTTAAGATTTAAGGCTCCGGAAGCGGCAGACATTTTACCGCTAATAGTTAAATCTCCTGTAACTGTTGCCCCAGCAGCAGTAGTTTCAAACTTCTTAGAATTGTCGTAATAGAGTTGTACTTCTGCTGAAGTGTCAAATATAGCAGATGTATGGGCAGAGTCTTGTATTTTTATATCTGCTGTACCATTTCCCTCAATAATATTGGCAGTTCCATTATGATAAAGTTTAAAGTCTTGAGAATCCCCAAATTCTATTTTCCCATTATCTGCAAAACCAATATTACCTACGGTCATTTTGTTAGTAGAAGCATTGTAAGTCCAATCACTATCTACTCGCATATTCTCATTACCTGAAGTAGCATCTACAAAAGTTGGATAGTAGGTTACGTTACCAGAACCATATAATGTAACAGCGGTTGCTACATCCGCAGTACCTGTTAAATTACCCGTAACTGCACCTTCTAAATTAGCAACTAACGTTCCTACAGCATAGCCTGTACCTGAAGTATCGACTGTAGTCGTTGGTGCAGCTTGATTGTCTTTAAATAATTTCCACTTACCAGAATCATTTGCATCTCTAAACAATCCACCGTATAAGTCCTGTGAGCCAGATGTATCATACAATCCGTACATACCGATGTCTATAGCATCAGATGAATTATTACCTGTCGCAAGAGATACTAAGGGGTCTTCGACTGCTAACGTTGCGGTATTGATCGTTGTAGTATCCCCGGAAACTGTTAAATCTCCACTAATGGTAACATTTCCACCAAGAGTGGGGTTCGTTGGAATACCTATAGTAACCGCACCAGTACTACCTGATACTTCGATTTCGTTTGAAGTTCCTGCAACAGTAGCAACATAGTCTCCAGTTGTACCAGTACCTAATGTAATTTGTCCGCCACTGTTAGAAGCTGCATGAGCATGATTTGCATTTGCAAAACCCGTACTAGAAATAGTCGGAGTTGTTAATGTTTTAGCTACTAGAGTTTCTGTTCCGCCTAATGTAGCGAAACTTTCACTTTGTAATGCTGTGTTAAATTCAGCAACAGAACCTGTAAGAGTGTTTGTACCTAGATCAATAGATTTATTTGTAAGTGTTGCAGTAGCGGCATAAAGAACAGACATATCCATTCTTTTAATTGTTCCTGCATCTGAAACTAATAATTCATCAGTTGTTGCAAGACCGCTGGTTAATGGGGACTGACCAGAAATTATTGTATCATCTACCGTAGTAACAATTGAGACGTTTCCAAGGTTAGTCATTGCCGTAGCACTAGCAGTAACTTCTCCTGTTAATGTAATAGTAGGAGATTTATTAATAGTTACTGCTGAAGCTATGTCACCAGTATCAATATTCGCATTTGTTAAAGCTTGGGAATTAAGATTTTGTGCAGAACTCCAAGTCAATCCACCACTTATAGTGGCAGCACTAATATCTCCTGAGTCTATGTTAATATTTGTAAGTGCTTGTGAATTAAGATTTTGGGCGGCACTCCAAGTTAATGCTCCAGAAATTGTAACTCCTGTCATATCTCCAGAATCAATATCAACATTTGTCATATTCTGATTTGCAAAATTAATTGCCCCAGCTGCCTCAAAAGCACCAAGTTTTGTAGCTGTAAGTGTATCCGTTACAAAAGTTAAGTCACCATCTGAATTAAAACCTCCAGAGCCGTCTGAGAATTGAAGTCTACCAGAAGCCCCTGAAGCATTAGTTCCTTGTGTAGCAACATCCACTCTTGTGATTGAGATAGCTGTAGCATCATCATTATTACCAACGGCAACTAAATCTGCTCCACTATTTTGATAAAGATTAACCTTTACATAATCTGCTGCATCATCAATATAAATCGTAGTTGATGCTCCACTAACAGTTGCGTTAGAAGAACCATCCATTCGATCTCTTAGAATCACACCATCGTGTGTAGAAGCGGACACGTCCACACGTTCAACAGCCATTTCTCTATAGCCAGCAGCATCCGCTGCCCATTCTTGTTGTATTTTTATTTCATAATATCCGACTTGTCCAAAAGTAAATCGGTCTGTGTTTGAACCTCCATCATGGAATGCTCCAACATCATAAGATTCTGTCCAAGCAGTCGGAGTAGTACTAGAACCAGTACCTATAGTATTATGTCCAGATAGATATGCCTTAACTGCTCTAAAGGCCCCACCCCCAGCTAATCCTCCACCACTTGTAATCTTTGTTTCATTTCCACCATCATCTTTATAATAAAGTTCATTATCAGTTTTAGCATACATCATTCCAAAACCAGACGTATTACCCGGTGCTGATCCCACTTCTTTAAAAGCTAAATGATTGTTTTTAATTTCTACGTTTGTTGCACCCGCAAAAGAATTGCTGTTGTTATATTGAACTTCATTGGCTGAGCCAGCTGCTGTACCGCTAATACCCAATCCACTTAATGGAGACTTCTTTAATTCACTATCAGTAGCATCCCAAACCATTACAAAGTCATTAGTTGTATCGGTACTTCCACTAATATTTGTAAGTCCTGATATAATATTTGGATTAAGCATAGCAGCTTCAACCGCATCAGCTTGTATAATTGCCGCTGCTGTAATATCACCAGACCCATTAAATGCGGGGGAAGTCCAAACAACATCTCCCGTCATACCAATAGTTCGTCCCGTAGTTAATGTAGCGGCACTTCCTGTAGTGTTCTGATTTCCTGTTGCGTCAACTCCCGGTAAAGTTATACTCGCAGACCCATTAAAAGATACTCCACCAATATTTCGGGCATTTGTTAAAGTTGCTGCACTACCTGTAGTATTTTGATTTCCAACAGCATTTACACCGGGTAAATCAATATTAGCAGTTCCGTTAAAGGAAACCCCACCAATATCCCGTGCAGTTGCTAATTGGGTAGCGTGTGAGGCAGTTCCTGTTACGTCTCCTGTTAAAGCCCCTTCAAAAGTAGCAGCTTCCAAAACACCTAAAGTAAATCCTGATGTAGTATTTACTGTGTCGCTTGGAGCAGCATTAGAGTTACCTGTAGTGGCAAAAATCTTCCACTTATCTGAATCAGAAGCATCTCTAAAGATACCTGAGTACTTGGTTCCACTATCTACGTACTTTCCATACCACCCAATATCCACAGCATCAGCAGAGTTGTTGTCTGCTAAAGCAAATAATGGATCATCTATTGTAACCGTAGTACTATTTACGGTAGTAGTTGTACCATCAACTGTAAGGTTTCCAGCAATAGTTACATTGTCAGGAAGTCCAATAGTCACCGTTCCTGCACTTTCAACTACGGTTGTTTCATTTGCAGTTCCTGCGAAGGAGAGGGTTCCCCCTAAAGCTACGGGAGAAGTATTAGAACCATCAGAAACGGTAATAGAACTATTTGCTAACTTAGCGTTAGCAATACTTCCAGCTAGTTCATCATTGTTAACTCCACCATCTTTAATGGTGACTGCCCCGCTTGATACTAGGAAGTTATCCGTATTAAAAGATGCGATACCTTTATTTGTAGCAGAAGCGTCTTCACCAGCAATGGTTACCAGATTGGCTCCCATAGTAGTATCAATGCCTTCTCCAGCCGTTATAGTAAACGTTTCTCCCAAAGCAATAGCATCAGCAGAACCCGCCGAAGCTGCCATAGTAATCGTACTATTAGTTAAAGATGCGTTTGCAATATTAGATAACGTATTACTCCCACCACTAATGGTTTTATTTTCTAGTGTGGCTGCTGTATCCACTAATACGATAGTACCATTCGCATCTGGAATGGTTAATGTTCTTGTTGTATTAGCTGAAATACCACTTGCTTGAAATTTAAATATTTTAGTAGCAGTCGTATCATCTTTAAATGCTGTACTACTATCAACAAATGTTTTATTACTTAAAATCTCATTACCCGCTAATGTGGCTAACGTCCCTGTAGTCGGAAGAGTAACTCCTGTTGTACCTGTTGTAGTTAATGTAGTTGCATAATTTCCAGATGTTATAAAATTATTAGCTAATGTAAGATTTCCTGATAAGCTAATTTCTCTTGCCCCATCATTCATATTAAATGTAAGGAGTCTATCGTCAGTTAAGTTCTGGGTAACTGCGATTTGCATTTCACTTCCACCGCCCGATTCAACAATACCTAAAGCTGTAATACCATTTAATGTTCCGCTATTAATATCAACATTTGTTAAAGCTTGGGAATTAAGATTTTGAGCAGCACTCCAAGTAAGACCACCGCCAATTGAACCACTATTAATAGTGATTGCGGTTTGAGCCGCAGTCCAAGATAGATCACCACTTATCGTAACTCCACCAGCTATATCTCCAGAATCAATATCGACATTTGTCATATTTTGATTAGCGAAATCAATTGCTCCTGCTGCTTCAAATGCACCTATCTTAACGGCGTTTAATATATGATTAGTATCATCATATGTTAGGTTTGAATGATCAAAAATCTGTCCACCACTAGCTACATAAGCAACTCTACCCGGTGTCAATAAATCAGCAAACAGTCTAGCTGCTGTAAAATTATGTGATCCTATATCCAGATTTCCTGCTGCGGTTAATGCTGTAACTTGATAAAGACGTACTCTATCTGTTTCACTTATATGTCCAACATCAATATTAACGTCTACATTATCAGCACGAATTTTATCAACTTTAATTGTGCCTACATTTAAAACCGTATCATCACTAAAATTTAAATCAGTATTAGCATCAAGAATTAAATTGCCTGACGTACTGCTAATTGTGTTTCCAGTAATTTCAATATTTCCTGCCGCTAATGTCTCACCTGTAACAGTATTAGTCGTAGTAATCGCATTACCTGTGCTGATAGTTCCGAAACCTGACGCAATAGAACCGCCCGTTAAGGCTGCTGTGGAGGTCAGAGAGGAGTTTATAACGCTAGTACCTAGTGTGGTATTACTTAACATCGAAACGTTGTTTATTTTAAAGACCTTTCCTGTAGCAAGACTCAGGTTTTCGCTGGAAGTCCAGTTGTCTCCTGCGTCTGCCCATTGAAAGGTTTTATCACTATCAGAACTCTTTAATGTGATACCACCGCCATCTACATCAGCATCATCTCCCTCACTACCACTAGGGGAATGTGCCAAGTCTATATTCTTATCATCTATTTGTAATGTAGCGGAATTGATAATTGTCTGTGTTCCAGATACAGTAAGGTCACCAGCAACTGTTAAGTCCCCACTCATATAAACTCTTTCTTCGCCATCTCTAGTATCTATCTCTAGAATTCCAGCTTTACCAGTAGCATCGAAGCTTAAAGCAGAAGCGTTATCATCTATTAAATCCCAATCTATAGCTGCTGTAGAAGTGAGATTACCTACTGTAAGGTTTTGTCCAGCAGTTGTTATCACCATTTCCCCATTCGCAGATAAAGCTGGAATGGTGGCTGTATAATTAGCAGTCGCCCCAGACGTGTCTCCATGACTCAGGTATATACCATAAGTTTCTGTTGTCCTTTTTAATAAAAGATCAGCATTTAAAGTTAAGTTGTCAATCTCGGCTTGATTAAAGAATCCGGGTCTATCAAATAGATTTCCCCCGGCTCCTGACGATAACCCGCCGAATCCTCTACGAAGTGGCATTTAAATTACCTCCCCCAAATAATACCTCGTACACGAACATTTCCGTCAGCCCGAAGCACACTAATTTTACTTCCTATATAAATAGAATCGTCAAAATATCCTTCGTCCTGTGGAATTAGCATTGAATCTGTTGTTGCGTCATCATCAAATTCGATATACGCATCGCCTTGTTCAACTATTAAAGATACTTTAACGGCTTCTTCCATAGCTGCGGCAACGTCTACAACAATTTCAGCTGCTGCCCCTGTTGTTGTCTTAGTAAATGTTTTATGTCTTGAATAGGTTTGTTGTAAAACAATACCTTCTCTCCAAGGTTTAACTCGTCCAGTTGTCATTTTCTTTTTCCTCCCTCTTTTTAAATTTTAACAGGGTAGGTTTAGCACTACCTAAATATAATTTATTCCTATTAGTAGCTGCCCCCATTGAAGCCATAGCAAAATTTTCTAAGCGTTCTATTGCCCCAAATGAAGCATAGCTAGGTTTAGCAACTTTTGCCTTTAATTCTATATTAGCACCCTGTAAATACTCCTGTTCTGCTTCTATATCTTCGATCCTTCCATTCATCTCTGAAATAACTTTTTGAGTATCTTGTAAGCGTTTTTTAGCCCCTTTAGACTTCGACATTTCCTGTCCATTTTGTTCGGTTAAAGCCTTTACCCACTCTCTTAACTGCCCTTCTGTTTTTTCATATTCATCAAGAGTATTAGCAAGATTTGTTGCTGTCGCTTTCCAGTAGTCTAAATGTGTTAAACTAGCTTGGTAAACTTCCTGTAACTCTTTCTTTTCTTCTATTAGGTCACCATAATCGTTTTTAACTACCTCACTTTTTTGTGATAAAATATCTAAAGCTATGTTCTGTTCTGAAGCAATCTCTTTTAGCTTTGTGTATTCCATATTTAAATGATTATAATCCTTAGAAACAGTCGTAAAAGTCTTTTCTAATTCTCCATGTCTGCTATTTAAAGCAGCGTTATTCTGTTGTGCAGACTCAATAGTAGCTTGTTGCTGCTCTGCTTGCGATATTAAATTCTTTATTTGCTTTTGTGCAGCTTCTAAATCCATCTTTACATCAGCTAAATTATCTAGCATTAATTCTTGTTGTTCTGCTTCTTCAGTTTTACTGGACAAAAGCCCATTTAGAGATTTTCGTTCTTTAAACAGTTCTTTATTTGTTCGATGTAAAGAAACATTCTCTTCTGATTTATCTAATAAATCAAATATTCTAGCTTCTAATTTTTCTATTTTATCTTCTAATTCTGCTTCCCGTGTCTCATTACTTAATTGGAAAACTGTAGCTTGCGGTTTTGCAATAACAGGTTTAGTAAAAAATTGATTAAGTTTCATACGTCTCGTATTGGGCTACTGCTTCAGTCGCATATAAATTATTAGCTAGAACACCAGCTAAATGTATATTACGTATCCACTTCTCAGGCTCTGCGGTTATTAACCCTACTTGTCCCTCATCAGTTTCAATAACAGCTGCATTCTTAAACATTGCATTTATTGCGGAAGTATAACGACCATCATGAATAGCCTGTATCTCCAAAATTCCTTCCAATTCTGAATATGTCAACTGTGCCGCCAGTACATCCTTTCCTTGGGGTTCATTCTTCTTCCAGATTTTTATGAACCACTTTCGTGGATCAGAATTTGTATCTTCTTCAATAACAGCTACTTCCTCTTCCTCTTCTTCTTCCTCTGCTATGATAGGACCGTTTGCGTCACCATCAATTTGAGCCTCTTCCTCTTCTTCTATTTCTTCTTCTGTTGTTTCAGCAATTATTTCTTCTACTACCTCTTCAACAGTCTCTTTTTTATTAGCCATACTATTTTCTCCTTTGTCTATGTAAACTAGCGTGTGCTGTTGTTTGATGTGGTCTAACCGCCCCAGCGTCTGCGGTTCCCTTAAAGCGTCTTCCAGCTTCTACTAATCGTGCTTTACCTGAACCGTGACCAGCGACAGATCGTTCATGAACTCCCGCACCAGTTCCCCTAATTCGTTTCTTCCCTTGTACTTCTGATACACTATGACCGATGTTTTCAGGTTTTACCCATCGATGTTTTACTGCATCCCAAACCTCTCCTGCACGAGGAGGGGACATAGAATGTTCTTTTTGAACTGTAACTCCATTTTTGTTTGGAGTCCTTTTAATATAGGTATCAGAGTCATCATAAAAAATTTTCAATTGCGTTAAAGCTTCATTTGAGGTGTCTTTGGACTTGCGTCTCATTCGACTTCTCATAGCCCTTTCTGCGGCTCTTCGTTCTGCGGCAGACAGAGTTCGTTCCCATTCCCTAGCCTGTGCATCTGTAGGTTGTCCTGCCTGTCCGACATCCCCACTAAATGCCCAACCAGCTGCCGCTGACATAAGATTAGCTAATGACGAATCAAGTTTCTGAAGTGGTTGAGCCTTCGTTAAATCGTCTTTACTCTCCGTTTTTGGCGGGGCTTGTTGAGGTGTATAATAAGATTCTTTAGAACCTTTAGAACCCGGTCCAAGTTTCTTATCAATTCTTTCAGCATACCAGTTTCGTAGTTTTTGACCTATGCTATCCTTACCAAATTCAGTAATACCGTGAAGCTTCCTAACAAGCCATGAGGCTAACGCAAAAGTATCTCTACGAGCATATGTAGCTTTCTTTAGGTCTTCCATATCATCTTTATATTCATTTTTACGTTTAATAGCTTCCATTATTTCGGTTGCCCTACTATGGGCATCATCATTCTCATGACCTTCTTCTTTAGCCTGTTCAAGGGCATCTTCAAGATCATCAGCTTTTAAAAGCCTTTTATAATGGTTTTGTAATTCTGCGAAACTCATATTTCCTCCCCCATAATTTGGGTTCTTAATATATTATACTACAGTTGGGTGTTTAATTTAGACATCTTCGCCTTGATATTTCCAACCTTTCTTCTTTGGTTTTTCAGGTTTTTCTGTTTCCCCTGTTACTTCTTTATGTGCTTGAGCAACAATATCTCTAATTTTCTTTCGGCTCCAATTTCGTTCATGTTGATCTTCAGCATTAATTCTAGCATTTAATTTCCTACCTCGGAATGCTTTAGGAATCAATCTTTGCATTTCACGTTTAGCACTAGCATCAACTTCGGAACCTCGTGATGTTGCAGCAGCACCTGTTCCTCCTAATTTACCTCTAATAAATCTAGCCCTACGTAAAGCATTGCCGACATTTGATTTTGGCATACTTGGTAGATTCTCTCCGCCTCTTCCAGATCGTATTCCACCCCGTGTTTCATTTCCAAGGTTTCGTAACATACTTCTTGCGGCTCCACCTTCATCACCCATTACCCTATTAAGCCAGTTTCCTGCTCCAGAATATTTTTGATCGTCTACTCTACTAGCAGTACCGGAACCACCTTCTGTATCTTTAGAAGGATGTTTTCCAATTTGATCTAAATGTATTCCAGCAGCTTTAAAAGCCTCTAGAGGTAATGTAGCATGATTATCATCGTCCTTCCCGTCTAACCAAGAAGTGTCTCCTCCATTGGCTCCCATAATAACATCATGCATTGCTCCACCTAATAAGTCTTCATGTCCTGCCTGATCACCACCTTCAGTAGGTCCGACATGGAACATATTTCCTCCGTGGGCTAAAGTCATTCCTCCATGTTCAGGATGTTCTGGTATTATAGCTGCCATACCATTTGCCGCTGCGTTTGCTCCAGCATCAAAGTTTTCTTTCTTAACCCAATTTCTTCCTTTACCGCAACGCCATACCATAGGATTACCATCTGAATCAGTAGGAACTGGTGTACCAGCTGGTGGTTTACAATCACCATTTTCTTCTTTATGACCATCAGCAGTTGCTCCCATTCCGGGACTGGCTAATTCTTCACATGTTACTCCGACCCCTTTAGCAGCCTCACTTAATTCTTTAAGTTTAGAATCATGTTCATCTAGATTAGCTTTTGTGCCATGACGAATGGCTTCGCCATCCTCTTCATGTGTAGATATCTCCGATTCATGATCTCTATTAGCAATTTCTTTATGGTTAGCATAATTATCGTCTTGTTCTTTTTTCCTATCTGCATGTTCATTATCAGCTTGATTTAATTTATTAGTATGATCTTCTTCAGCACTATGGTTAGCAACACTAGTAGCTATGTCAAGTTCCTCATGTTCTCGTTTCCGATGTCCGTCCTCTGAACGCCTATGATTATCTTGTTTTGTTTTTAAATCTGCTCTCTCTTTCTCATGTCGAGTTACAATCTCGGCGTGTTCATCCCTAATAGAATTAAGGGTTTCTTGCCCCTCATCGTGTATTTTTTGATGGTCTTCATTATGTTTAGCAATAGCATTATCTATACTATCACGTTCATCACCTTCAGCATCATATCTTCGATTCATTAAAGGTCGAATCTTTGCTTGATGATCTTCTTTATGTTTATCCATCGTTTTATGATGATCTTCTTCTTTAGCTACTATAGGTTTTAATTCGTCATAGTGAGCATCCTGCAAACTAATTCGTTCTTTAGCATGTCCTACCTCTTGCCTTTTATAATCATCATCATGCTGTTTAGTTAAAGCGTCTTTATCTTTATTATGTTTATCTGCTATCTCATCTTTACGTTTATTATAATCATCTCTGTGACCACGTACCTCATCTTCAAACCGCTTGTATATAGTTCCATTTTTGTATTCACCATCGTCACCAGCCCGTTCTTTATGAATGGTATCCGCCTTCTTTAACTCTTTATCTTTTTTAGCGTTAATAGCTTCCCCATCTTTTGTATGTTTATGTAAAGCCTCAACATCCTTACCATGTGTTTTATGTCCATCATGCATATGGTCATGCACAGCTTGATAAGCTTGACGTTGTTCTTCAGTATGGTGTGGATGGAACGGAGCCTTAGAATGATATTGAGCATCACCCATATCACTCCAATTTTCTCCATGCTCTTGATGATGTTGTGGATCATGTTCTTCTTGAGTCCGTTTCCCATTTTCATCATAGGAATTAGCATACGCCGTACTTCCTGTCTCTTTTGTTACCTCATGATGAACATTAGCATTGTTCCAACCGGGATGGTTATGTACGTCATCTAAGTGAGCCTGTCGTTGATTATTTCGATCTTCTCGATCTACACGTTCTTTTTCTGATGCATCAATTCTTTCTTGATGCTGCCTAGAAATTTCTTCGTGATGTTCATCAGAATTAACCTCAATACCTTTATCAGTTATTTCCTTTAGATGGGAATGAATACCTTCCATATCGGCTCCAACACGTTCTAAATCATGTAACTGTTTTTGAACGTGTTCAAGAGTATCTTCATCATAATGCCGCCCATCTGCATGCATAGCTATAATTATATCTTGAGCATGTTCTGTAGCTTCTTCAGGTGTTATTCCTTCCTCACCATACAACTCTTTAGGAAGTTCTTTTGATCTTGCATGAGTATTAGCCATTAACTTATCAGCATTTTCAGCTTTATTTCTTGCAGCTGTAGTTTGCTGACCAACATTATTTAGTCGTGAAGCACGGGCTTTATCTAGATCACCCTTAATAGCTGCGTCATCAGAATGATCATACATATCTCTAACATCATCTATATGATCTTCCCAATCATTTCCATAATGATGTTGAGCAATTTTCTTTAAACCTTCTTCTCTATCGAAATCCCTGCTACCTCCTGAAGACCCGCTGCCTTCACCCTTTCGTTTATTATCATAATGTGTTTTTAAATGGTCACGAATTTCATCGTCATTTAAAAAGTCGGCTTCGTCTTGAGACATATAATTATTATCAACTAAAGTTTTACGCCATCCATCAGCAGGATTAGCAGACTCACTAGATTCACCATTTCCAGAATCTAAACCCATTGCTGCCTGTGTACCTTGATTTAATCGTCTTCTTTCAGCTTCTACTTCATCCGTTCTAAAGGAGGTTGGTCCTCTACCGCCTTCGCCAGTTCCTTCTCCACCTTCTCCCTCACTACCATCTCCTTCACCTTCGCCAGTACCTCCATCAGCATCGCTTCCCCCTCCTTCGGGTATAGGGAAGTTTTCACGTACTCTATTAATATGTATACGTCTACCGTCTTCATTATGAAGTTTGCTATCATTAATGGCTTGTTGAATATCTTCGTCAGAAAGTCCAGCGTCTTTTAAGTGTTGACGTACTGCCGGGGATATAGTTCTTTCGGGAGCATCTCCCCCACCACTCGCTCCTCCATCGCCAGCACCATCTCCTTCGCCAGTACCATCTCCTTCGCCAGTACCGCCTTCACCTTCTCCGCCATCTCCTTCGCCAGTTCCCCCATCGCCATCATTTATAAACGTACCTTTGTCAATGTTATTAGCTTCATGATGCTCTTTTAACTTATCAGCCATATCAGATATATGGCTTCCTTCTAAGTCGTCACTTAAATTTAAAAAGTGTGCGAAAGCTAATGATGAATTATTTCTAGCACGTCCAGCAGCTACAGCACCAGCAATATGACTCGCATTCAATCCAATGTCATCAGGAACCTCATTCATTTCAGCATTTTCAATAGGAATTAAATTTTTTCCCTCATCAAATTCATTAACATCTTTTAATGGGGCATCTGGATTGGCATGATTATAGGCAGACTCAAAATGGTTCATAGAAGCATTAGACCAGTTACTTGAGTAGTCGTTTTTTCTAGTACCCCAATACTGAGGCGTTGTAGGATTTCCGTCCCTGTCAAGTATAAACGTTGACAATGGTCCTTTTCGTTCATTACCATCTTCCCCACTAATTACTTGACTGTTGAAAATATCTCCAGCATCTTTAGCCATTTCTGAAATTTGATCAAAAACTTTTTGTCCTGCTTCTGTTGGATTATTCTCTGCATCAAGCAAACCTAATTCCATAAGTCTGTTTGCTGCCCCACCTTGAAAGTTTAGATTATAATCAGTTCCGTCTTCACCCTCAGGTGTCTGAATTTCTACAGTAGCATTTGATTCGTTTTGATCAGGAGTCCCGTCCCCTCCATTCTGATTATCATTATCAGGTATATTAAAAGGGTCGTCCTCATTTTCATTCGTAGAACTAGTAGCCCCACCACCATCTCGATTTCTTGGTGTAGGTTCTAGTGGTGTAACGGTTGCTCTTCGCCTTGTATTTTTATACTTACCATTCCTATCTAACATTGAAGACTCTGTTGGAATCTCTTTCGATGCTTCAAACTGTTTAGCCCAAGTGTCTAGTTCTCCTGAACTAATTCTTGCTTGAGCATCTGCTGGAGCATTTTCTTCAAAATAATTTTGTAAGTCTGTTGCTACGTCTTCCGGTGAAAGATCACCAGCTGAGTAGTGTGACATTAATGTATTCCATTTACCTCTAGCATTACCCTGACCTTTGAAGTTATGGGTTACTTCTCCCCGCCTTAAATCATCACGTTTCTGTCTTTCACGTTCTGCTTCATTAGCTTCAGTATTGTCTTGGGCAGTAGAACCGCCTCCACCTCCAGACATCGGAACTTCCCAATCGCCGTCAGCACCACCTTCAAAAAGATTCCCATAACGTTGTTTAATTTCTTCCGCAGCATCTCGATGATCCTGAGTAACTGTTGTACCTTCTCCTGCTAATCTATTAAATAATTTTTGAGCATCCTCATGTTCATCGGGATCAATATTTTCCATAACTATACGTTCAATGCTATCTTTTTTAGTTCTAAACATATCATGTAAACGATTATTAGGTGCTGAAGGACCGCTACTAGTTTGCGTCCTGTTTAGGGCATCATGCATAGGTCTTACAAACGTACCCATATTAAAAGGCATCTCACCTGATGGGGTTTTTCTTTTAGGGAATTGTCTTTTAAGATTATCAAAAGCCTCTATACCATCTGGATGTTTTAAAAAGGAATCTTCAACTGTAGGATTGCCATCTTTATCTACAGGCTTAAACATGGTGTTACCTTCACCAGAGCCTTTTTGTCCGGGGTCCCACATAGGGTTTACTTGTCCGTCAGGACCTTCCAATTCAATACCAAAACGATGTAGTAACCTTATACGTTCATCAGGATTCTCCGATGCCTGTTCTATAAGACCATCGGGTGATAGTGTCTGAGCCATAACATCAATAAAATGATTAAGTTCATCACCACTAGGTATACTGTTACCCATTGCCGAGATACGATCTTGAACTGTGGCACGATAAGTGTTCCAATCTGCGTCTTCAGCTTTTACTAAGAAGTCCGCAAATTTCTGAATAGGGGAGAGAGATTTCTCAATCGCCATAGAAAGGGCTTCCTCATTGTTTCGCATTTGACGCTCTCTATCATCAGCCAGCACAACTTCCTCTAGAGATTGTTCATCTTCCAGAGAAATTTCTATATCTTTATCATCGGATAAATTTAGATAGTGCTTCAACTTACTTAGAGGTGAAGATTCTGGTTCTTTTATTACCATTAACCGCTCCTTGGGACTGACTCCCCTATATTATTATACTATATTTGTAGGCATTTCTGAAAGGATTTTTTCTCTAGTATCGAGTCTTTTTCCCTTATGAGAAGCTAACCAATTACTATCGGGAATTTTTCCTGACACAGCATAATACATTTTAGCATTAATAGAGCCATCTTTGTAACCACAATTATAGCCTTCTAACCTACCTTTTTCTCTTCCAGCTTCTATAAAAGGTTTATGCATAAAATATACTTTATTAAAAACTACTCTAAAAAATATATTTATAATTATAGTTATTATAAACATCCATATAAATATCTCTATCATTATTCTTTCCTTTATTCTTATATATTATATATTGCAATGAAATTGACTGTCTTAAAAGCATCTTTCAGATGTCTTAAAATTAACAAGTCTTGGGTTTATCATCATCAGCATCAACATCACCTCTTTCCCTTCTTTCTATTTCCATTGATATTCCCATATTGGCGGTGTAATCGTCTAGTGTGAATCGGGGTCGCTTCCCGCAAATTTTTTGGATATGGGATAAGACATCCATCATATCATCGAATTCCCGGTGATAAATAACCTCAGTCATATTAGGACCAACCTTAACGGTAATCCCTTCACGAGATTCCCAAGTATGGTTTCCCTGCGCCTCAAAGATTATCTCTTCGTCAGACATCTAGGCTTCTAGACACCAGTATCGTCAACTATCAAAGGTCCGTTAATAGCAACTAAGTCATCACATTGACTGACTGCTTGCTCTTCTGAAAAACCCTGATTAACCAGCACTTCCACAAATTTTATGTAAGAATATATACCCTTAGAGTCAGCAACATCGCTTCTGCATATACCGATAAGTGCATCATCCATGTGGTCATATAGTTTTGCTGTAGGATTCTCATTAGTTAAAACCTCTTTGATACGAACTCCTTTCGTCATTCTATACCCGCCTCCTTTGCTCTACGGTATTTACTACCGTTATCTTATTATACTACAAAGAATAAAAAATAACAAAGCATGACAGGCATTGCATGAAGCAAACTTCATGTATTAAGTTTTTGAAAAAAAATAATTTTTTTATAAGTATCTAACTGTTATATGGTTACCTTAGTGTTCTTATTACCCACAACCGGGGGGTCTTTATTTCTCTCTTATATCAAATGAAATACCCTACCCCCCTTCTTATTCGTGCCTGTGTGTTGTTGATTAGTGAATGATGATTCAGTATTCGTTATGCCTTGCTATAGCTTGAGAATAGAATCCTCTATTGGGTGACCCCCACCCCCCTCTGTGACATGATAAATATAGCCTCTGCATGTGTCCCCAGACCCCCTACCCCCATTTTGGGGGCAGAGGGCAGAGCCTCAATTAGAGCCGATCCTTAAATCGAATAACCTTGACCACCCGATCCGCCAATGCGCCTCTCTTTGGGGCTGCTAGGCTATCAGGATGGGATGGCAGATAGTTCACACTATGGGGACATTCTTCATTAGTGCAATGGATAGCTTCAAAGTCTACTATAGATGGATATTCTCTACAGTAGAGGCAGCCATAGACATTCTTAAATGCCCTCTGCTGATCCTTAAAACCTTTAATATATCCAGCATAGACTAATGGTGCTGACACTAGCCATACAGCAAAGATAAACGAATGGGGGTGGCTATACACCGCCCCCAAGCCATTAAATATAAGTTCTAACATAATCATAAACTCCTTTATTTAAAACTCTAAATTGTCTAAGTTGATTTCGTTAAGATTGTCTAGTTGGTCGTTTATTTGTTGACTAACTTGTTAACAATTATACTCCTATTAACAGGGATTGCAACTGTCGTACTTTTATATATAAGGTCTTAGAGTTGCAATATGGGTATTAACAATGTACTATGTAGGCATGGAGAAACAAGTAAAGGAGGAAATATGGCTAGGAAAAAAGGAAGTAAAAATAGACGTAGGCAGAATATTTTACAGTCTAATGAACAAGTGTTTAAAGAGGATGGGGTAAATCAATACTATATAGGCAATAAGCTAGGAGGTACGTTTATAGGAGATGAAACAAGAGGTTATATAAGTAAATCAGCTATAGCAGGAGGTAATGGCTACAGTAAGACATATAGAGAAGTAATTAGCCAACTAAGAAATCAATATTGGGATATGAAATTCAAAGAGATATATAGGGGGTCTGAATAATGTGTCCTAGATGTAACACAAAATTACATGTTCATTCTGATATATATGAACAAGATACGAAAGTTTATACTTGTATTATGTGTGGATATGAATATGTAAAAAAGCCAACTAAACTACAACCTTTATTATCTATTACAGATACAGGTAATGATTGGGACCCAATTACTAGGAGAAGGAGATAGAATCATGAAATAGGTTTATATATGTCCCCCCCAAAAGGGGGGATATATTTATAAATATATTTCTACATGATAATTATTTTCTCTAGGAAGTTTGTAAGTACGAGAGTTGACCATGTATATGTACTGTGATACTATGTAGTCATAAACCAATCAGGAGATACAGGAGACTTAATATGGACAATTTTTATATTCTAGTAGTCACAAATATAATTATAGGTATCGCTCTCATGGGTTGCGTAACCATTATAATTTTAGTGTATGTGACCAAAAACCACGACACCCATGTAAAGGCATTAAAACAAGAACAACGAGATTCATATAATACCTATCAACAAAGAGTGAATGCTAATAGCAAATTGATAGGTAATTTACAAACACAGAAATCAGAGGATAGGTTAGAATTAAATAGGTTGTATGAAATAATCAAAGACTCCCACAATCTTGTAGAGTCTCCATTATTGGATACACTAGGAGATTCTGTAAGCCTCTAAAAACTAAGACATTATCCCGCCTCTAGGATGCATCTCCTCATCCTAGGGGCATTTTGCCCCTTGATAAATTAGATTTGATAACTTCATTCCCCTTCCATTGCTTCCATTCCCCTTCCACCTATTCCTGTATATAGTTCGACATGATAGAATTTTATCAACATGCAAAGTACGAGAGTTGACAGGGGTATCTATATCCTGTAATATGTACATATCAACTAAGTAGCACAGGAGGTAATCATGGCTACACCAAGCGAGAAGTCCGAGCAAGTCGATCAGTTCATCTACGAGTTTACAGGCGTAGATCGTATAGAGGCTATTCAAGGG
>Ga0080013_1003138_pt1 | contig 17972 bp, 21 predicted proteins | sample ETNvirenome_6_85_FD_69236 | JGI IMG/M metagenome (GOLD analysis project Ga0080013, IMG submission 69236) | Marine viral communities from the Pacific Ocean - ETNP_6_85 (SPADES assembly) (version 2) | ecosystem: Environmental > Aquatic > Marine > Oceanic | place: Pacific Ocean | collected 2013-06-19 | reverse complement strand
TTCTGGCGCTATCGGACTGACGTATTGTAAAGATCTCAACTGCGTAACGGCAAATTCATCAAACACTCGATCACTTGTTGTGTCATCTGTCATGCGATTAACCTGGAGTTCATATTGTCCAGGAGAATCAAATCGAACGTTAAAACCGATCGTGAAAGACTGCGCAGTTGCGCGTTGAATGTCGACTGCGATCTGATAAGCATTCTTGTCGAATAGTTCTACATCTTTGTAGTGTACATACGCCGATAGTGTTGGATTAATTCGGTTATAGTCAGAACGATCGGCTTCTAACTCAAATCCAAAAGGTGCTAAAATCGTTATTTGATAGTTGCTTTTACTCAGCAATGTTGCGGTTTCAATCAAAAAATCTATAGCATTTACTCTTATTTTATCACCTTTTTTTGGCGCGTAATTCGCGGAAATCACTGTAAAAACTGTAGTGTTGTCCTTTGCAAATTGATTGTGCGCTTTTTCAAAATTAACCGATTGCCCACGCCTTATTGATCTCGGTAATTGTTTTGCAGTGTCGAAAGTTAAGAACCAATAATTGCCGCTTCCGTAGCCTTGATAATTAGCGTTATTTAATATTGTGTATTTGACGTTGTTAATGACCAGAAAATCATCAGGCGAAATAAACGCGCCTTGCTTCCTGACAAGCTTAACCTGCAACCGCGTCCTGTTTTGCGTTATACTCTGCACTGCCGCGCTCGCAAAAAAAGTAGTATCAACATCTTGAGTAAAAGTGTTGATGACCATCTCGGCTTTAAAACGTCCAGCCGCTTTAACGACGTCGGGGTTGGTGTACACCACTCTGTTGGTGCTTTGAATTGGTGCCCAATTACTAGAGCCTACCGCTCGGTAGTTTATTTTAATTCTTACTTTTCGGTTTGATCTGGCGCCACTGTCATTGAATGCTGTTAACCCTCTACCGAACGTCAGGTCAACTTGTGCTTCATCACAATCTAATTGTGTTGTAACTACTCTGGGAGTGTCTTTTGAAACTGTCAAAGCAAATGCTTCGGTAAAAACATCTTTAGTGAAAAAATCTAAAGTGTCACCTGCCGTAAATTCTTGATGTACTTTTAATTCTAACTCTTGGTAGGCTGACAATAATCTGTTTTGGCCAAACTTCTGAGTTGATACATCTACTTTGCCGTACCCAGCATCAAAAAGCATGTAAATGTACTGCACATCTCCCGACATGACGGTAAATGGACTGGCGGCATAGTTAGGAAAGATTCTGTGTTTGCCATACAAACTAATCACTGGAGCTTCTAACTCCAATTTATTTCTAGCTGCATCACTTCGATAGTTTTGACTCTCGGGAGCGCTGCGGCCTCCAAGCTGATTAAAGTCAACTGCTGGTGGCGGAAAGACGGAATTGATGACTGCTTGCCCAACCATAGTAAATCCGGCAGTCAAAAGAGCAACACCTGTTGCTTTTGTAATGCCTAACACCCCTGCAAGTTTAGTACCTGCAATGGGCGCATACACCATTAAAGCAACGGACGCAATGAATGCAAACGGGTTTTTTTCGTCTCCTCCGCCTTCTGGGATGAATGCGACGAAAATATGTTGATTTTCTTGAACAAGCGTTTTGCTCCACAAAGCTTGCGGCACAACTTTATTGTCAACGTATACTTGTAGTTGGTGTTCGAACTGTCGAGGATACTCAAGTTTTTGAATCGCTTCACTTAAAGCCACCCCCGATTCAATGGCGTGCGTCTGACAAGTTTGAGAAAAAATGTGCGGCTTGTAAGTTAAGCCATTAGGCGATAAAAGCCTTCTATCCTCTTCTGCCATACGAGCCTCTTATAGTTGTCGATCGCAGAATTATGCCCTGCTAGGGTGTGAATAAAATCACCGCGCTCTGCGTCAGTTACAACTCCGACGTGCGCTGCATAGCCTTTAACTTTTAAAAGCACTGCATCATGCTGCCGAACTTGCGCTTCTTCTATTTTAACCCAATTACGACGGTTTTGTAATAGTGCATCGCTTGCGCTGGCCAGATTTTTAGCATCAAGGTAGGTTTCAGCAAACTCTTCAAGGACAATGCCTTTTTCGTGCTTGTAAATAATGCACAACAAACCATAGCAGTCACAACCATCCCAACTACGACCCTTGCTAACATATGGAATCCCGATATACTCTTTCATACCATTCCAGGGAACTGCGTTGCGTCATATCTGTCTGCTGGTATTTGCTGCGACAGGATGTCGTGTGGATGTAGATCTGCACTTAGAAATAGCGCATCATATTGAAAATTGCGAAGCTGTAACTCGTCGATCTCTAGCTGAACGTCATCTGGTGCAGTGCTTAAAACGACTTGGATCTTCACAAAGACAGGCTGAGAAACAGTCAATAGTGCATCACTGATCGCACGATCCACATTACCAATCTGAATCTTAGCTTTCGGCTGCTCATCTAAACTGTCTTCTGGCAGAACACCTTCAATACTTGTTGCAACAAAAGTGTTGCCGTTGCTTAACACATCCTCATTATTACATGCTAAATATAACGTAGCAGGAAGATCTTCTCCTGTGATTGTGTAAAGTAGTAGGTATGCGCTTGTGGATTCTTGCGCGTAGGCTTGCTTGACCCCTTCAGAAGTTAATTCACTCATCAAATCTCTTCCATCGTCCAAGAAGCTGTGAAGTGATCTCCGCCGAGATCAGAGTATGTTGGGAGTTCGACAAAGCGATATTCCACATTCGCTTGTCGTTGTGGATGATAGAATTCGAAAGTCTGGATGCCGAATCCCAAAGTCGTTTGCACATAAGTCTTAAGAGTCGCATATTCGCTGCTTGTAAGTTCTAAGGTCACGCTGACAATATAACGCATCTTCGTTTCTCGCAAGCGAATTTTTTGAGGCCCATATTCTGTTTGTGTGCGTATGCGAGGATCAATCGGCGTTTCGGTAAAACTTCCTCTTTTAATGTTTTGTGGTAACGATGTGGGCCAAGCTTGAGCCATTATCTTGATCCTTTTCTATTAATTCCAAACGCGCCACTTAGAACTCTATCATACTGGCCAGCGGCTAATCCTTCTTTAACGACTTGTCCAATGGTTACTTTAATATTTTTACTACCATCGGCACTAACAGTTTCACTCACTTGCGCTTGTTGGCCGGAAAAGTTTTGAATGCTAACATTTGTTTTTTGTTGCGGAACCATAATCCTGGGAGCCGATATCGAAGGACGCATAGATGACATTTGGCCAAACCCTGGGCTTTCCATAAAAGGAGGCAGCGCACCATCAAACACTGGCGGCATGACTGCAACATTTGGAATGCCGGTTGTTGGGGGTTGTACAGATGGAGTGCTAGGTTGGTTTGTAGGTGCTGTTGGGCTAAAAGATGCAGCTAAAGCTTGTGCAATCGGCCCTGATATATGTTGTCGCACCATGATTCGAGCTAGGTCTTGCAAAATTGAATCTGCTAGATCCTTAAACTGAAGCTTGCCTGTAGTCACAGCTTTTACAATTGCGTCTTCAAAACTCTTCATGGTTTTGTTTGCCATATCAGTGACTTGTTTACCCCAATCTTTGATGTCATTTATATAATTGGTAAGGCCATCTTTTATAAAGCTATTTGTGTTTTCAACCTTAGTTTTAACATCATCGAGCATCGTGGTAGTTACTTTTTTATTCTCTTCTGAAATTGCTTTTGTATTTTGAACAGCTTGCGCGTGCGCCTTTTTATAATAATTGCCTAAAGCACCTCGCACTTTTTCTAACTGTTTTTCGAATGTTGTTGATATTTCTTTATAACCATCTTTGAAAAGCTCAGTAAAAAATCTATCTTCCATAAATCTTTTTTTAATTCTTTTTGGCAGTTCATTAGCAAATTTATCTGTTTCTGCCATAGCATCGTCATATCTTTTTCTATTTGTAAAGGTAGTTATTATTGCGCCTAATCCAGCATCGAAAAACTCACCTTTTTTTATTTGTTGAAATATCTGCCAAAGATCTTTTAAAGATCCAAAAAGCATATCAAAATATTTTTCTGTAAGGCTAAACGCCGATTTAAAAACATCTAGTATTGAAAAAAATATATTAGGAATAACATCTAAAATAAAACTAAAATATCCAGAAACCGATGGTGTAATTCCTACAGTTTTTTCGATACTTGTTATAATAGTGTCAGTAAAATTTTCAAAAGTTTTGACAACATCTAAGCCAATTATCTTTACTAAATTTCGCCACAAATCCATGTTTTTATATAATTTACCATTGATATCTGTAACGCCTTTTCCTAACTCATATACATAACCAATTAAAGCGCCCATGGCCACTGTGATAGCTGCTAAACCTCCAGTCGAAAGCGCTACCCTCAAACTCATAAGCGCTGCTGCCGTTGCTTTTATACCTGTCAAAACTTTAGCCGCTACAAAAAGTGCCACAAAAGAGCCGAACGCTACTGCTGCTGAATCTGCGGCTTTAGCCACTCCAAGCAATCCGTCTTTTAAAGGTTTAAGTGTACCTTTAGCTTCTAAGTCTCCAAGAAACGCTGCTAACTTATTGCGTGCCACAACAAAAATATTCTCGAAAGTAATTGATAGTTTTTTAGCTTGCGCCTCAAACTTAGGAGCAGATCTTTTTAACGCATCTAGAATGATTTCTGGTGTTATTTTACCTTCCGCACCTAATTCTTTAATGTTTAATTTAGCGTCTTTTTGAATCTTGTTAACTCTTCTATATTGTTCGACTATTGCATCTAAAAGTAAAATGTTCGATTCGCGCAAAGTTCTAAGTTCGTCACCTTGTAGCTTTCCGCTGCTTAACGCTTGCATAAGCTGTAATGTAGCACTACTAGCTTCTTTAGCTGTAGATCCAGATACTCTAAAAGATTGTGCCATTGTTCTAACAACTTTTATTGTGTCTTCATGGCTTAACCGCACACCTTTTATCTTAAGCTGAAGATCGGTATATGCTTTGGCAACGGAGCCAACATCTGTAAACACATCACTAGCTAACGCATTAAGATCGCGTTGCACTATAATCATATCTTCTTGGGATTTTATTACTAGCTTTAAACGACCATGTAGAATAGTGTACTTGTCTGCTAAATCTGCAATTTCTCTTATCGCCAGAAAACTAGCTAGTGCTTGCATCCCCATCTGGAATCTAAAAATTGATTCAGTTACAGATGTTGCGGATCTGTTGAGGCGCTTCATGTGCGCGTTTAATCTTTTAGTTGCTTTAGCAGCTTGAGTCGCGTTGACGTCAATTTTTATGACGCGAGTTTCCGTTTTTACTGCCATTATCTTGATCCTTAGCTAGATGCTCCATGTATATTATATCAAGATAGCGTATGGCGCGAAAGAAGTAGTCACGAATCGTTGATTGTAATTCAAGCTCATCTGCAAACATTTTTATAGCAGTCCAAGGGATTGGGCCTGGAGCCATGCCAATAGCACGACAAGAGTTCAACTCCCAAAAGGATTCCATAACCCACTCATCGCCTGTAATGTTTGGGATATTTTTCAACGCAGCAGGAATAGACTCGTAGCCTAATCCTTCTTTAATTCGGTCTGCTGCTAAACCTGTTAGCATGAAAATAGTTTCGCGATCCCCATAACGAAGATCCCATTTTAGTCGTTTCCCAAGGCCGCCAAATCTTCTTCAGATACCAATGGTCTAAAGTTTTTAACATTCTCAGACTCGACTCGAATCACATCAAAAAGTTCGGGCAGTTCTGTCAAAACTTTTATTACGTTTTCACGATTGTAAGATAGTAAATTATCTTTTTTGTCAGTAACGTTTTCCCAATCTAAAACGACGCTATCAGCGTATATCTCTGCCAATACTTTGACAGATGTTTCTTCGTCGACAACTCCGCGTCGCATTGCTTCAGTAAACGGAGCTAATCTTTTTTGCGCTATTGTCGTAAACTTTTTATTACTTCCGCCAGCGCGTGCTACTAAAAACCTTGCGCCAGCGTACTCCAAATAAATACCTTCTGTTTCTAAATTTCGATCCGTTAAAAATAAGTCGTATATGCCCATGAGCTTCCCCTTCTCTCAGACTTTTAAGCTATGTAATCTACTTGAATTTGGCAATCATAAGTGTCTGAATGCATCGATTCCCAATCTAAGTTTTGCATAACGTCTTGATCTTTCCCAGGAACACTTGGTGATCCGCCAGAACTAAAAACGACTTTATCAAAACTAATTCTTAAGCGGCGACCACTTGGATCTTCAAAGCTAAAAGACAATTGAAAGTAATCGTGATTTAAAAACTTGCTGTATAGAGTGCCGTCTTCAAAATACGCAGCTAAACTTCCAGAACCAGTCATTGTACCAAGTCGGTAACCGATCGGAACTCGATTACTTACTGCTTGCTTTTCACCTAACGAGCGATCATAACTAAAGTTAATCGATTTTATCGCAGTGCTAAGTGCAGACCCATCGATTGATATATCCCCAATGTTACTTGTAGCATTAACCACTGGGTTACTGTTAGCTGCGGTATGGCCGCCAGTCATAAAACTAGATGAAGCGGTTGACATGTCTTGCCCCATAAAACCGAAGCTACCACTAACGATCGCACCTGCCGAAGCATCAACAGACCAACTTCCAACGCGCTGGCCTTTAAAAAGTTCGTGAAAGCCAACATCGAGATATGATCGCTCTACACTAAAAGTTTTAACGTTTGTGCCGTCTCTCAGCATAGATCCTTTAACATTCTCATCACCAGTACCTGTCTCGTCAACCAAACCAGTAGTTGCAGTTGTGATAGTGTTTGAGTCTGTCTTTGTTAGCACACGCTTCCAGCCATTGTTCCCACTATTTGAAAATCCCGAAAAATACACCCATTGCCCAACAACAATATTTGCAAAAGGATTAGCAGTTCCAGCATACTCACCTGTTGAAGCTGTAACAGTTATGGAGTCAACTTCATCGACAGCAGTGCTAAAAGTTCCGCCCATGACAGCTTCGATAAGAGGATTAAAAGAAGCCATACTCAACTCGAAACCAAGAGTGCCTTCGGACTTTGCGCCAACCTCAATAACGTCAGCTTGCCTGGTGTCGGATCTAATCTCATCAGAACTTACTGTATCCTTGTTTAAGGAAAACTCAGGTGAGGTATTTCGATAAATTATACCTGTTGGACTTCCAGGTAAAGTTTGAGGACTAACTTCCTCAACAATACTATATCTTACGCGATTTGAATCTGCTTGGCTCATGCTGTTCCTCCAAAGGCATCGAACGTGTAATCGATGCTACTTGTAATTATATACCATTGACCCTCTAAAGTGGCAGGACTAATTCTATCTGATGTGGTTGCTGGATCAGCACCGTAACATCTCACAAAATTGGGATCTGTCCCAAACTCCGCTCCGCGAAACAATACTCTAATGGACTCAATCGCAGTCAGAGCCTCGGTTGCGCCCGATCCAGACGGCACTAAAACATGCACGTTGATCACTCCAAATTCTCTATATAAATTATTTCCTGGATCTCCCATAGAAATTATTTCTTCACTGCCGCCAGGAAATTCCAAAGCAACCCAAAGTGCGTCGTCTACTCCGCGATCGATATGTAGGTTTGTTACATCAACAACTTCAGCGTCGCCGCGCTGTGGCCAATCATTCTCCAACCTCGATTTAACTAAACTTCTGACTGTGGTCGAACTCATATTATTATGCCACCTTTTCTCGGGCTTAACTCGATTACTGGGTATACCTGATCTGTCATCTCAAAACGCTTCAACTTTTTGCCGCCTTTGTACCAGCGACGTACTCTCGCGCCGCCGACTGAAAGCCGCATAACCGCGTATCTAATAGCCGCATTTTTTCCGTACTTAGACTTAGCCATTCGTGCAACAACTCTATACACCCCTTTAGGTGCTTGTGGACTCCAACCAAGTGTGTGCCACTTACCTTTGTTCTCTCGCTTGCGTGTGCTTTTATTAAAACGAGAGGGGGTGTAAATTCCTTCAATCTTACGAGCGTACACGGCAGCGTTAACAAATCTTACTGTGTCGCGCTCTGGATTGTAGTTAATGTTTTTTACATTTTGTGCAGTGACCATATTTCCATTGACAGTAATAAAGTGCGAATTGCGGTAGAACCCTGGGTGTCCTGGACGACTGTCTATGTCTCCGACCGGACTTTTTTCGTGCAGCTTGCGGAAAATAAATTCAATTATTTCTCCCATTTCCACACGCTCAATTATTTCTATCCTACCAAATGGTCGGACAGCTTCGAACGGTAGGTTGGGCCTACGATCAACAATGGTTAAAGGGTGCTTATCAAAACCTCTTGCTTGCTCCTCGCGTAGCGCGTGTTTGGCAACGGATATGGTAATGGCTTGGACGTGATCTTGCATCCAAGGTTCTAGTCGGAACGTTTCAAACGACTTTTTTGCCATTAGCCTCTAGTCTCCAGTTTATAGCCGACGATCTCGCCATGATATTTGAGTGGGTGTACTGACATTATATTTCGTATTTTGTTGTCTTTACTGTCCACAACTCGGTCACCTCTTTTCAGCGGTAGGCTAAACTCTGCCAATGCTAGATCGTCATAACATATATGATAGCAAGTCGTTTCTTGATTTGCCTCATCGATGCCTGATTTTTGATCCCACATAGATTGAGCGGCAACAACGGTAACCTCTTCAGTCGTCGCACCTTCAACACGCTTGATCGTGATCTCGTACCCTTGCAGTTTAATTAGTCTTCTAAAACTTGCCTTGCTCATGGCAGCATCCCTCGCTCGCAAGCATATTTATTCAACACATCAACGTGCGCGCCAAAGGTAGGATGTAAATTAGCACTATCGTAGTAAGCTGTACTGATTACATTCGGAATCGCTTCAAATTTAATTCTTTGAGAAGTGTCTCGGTCGCGATTCAAATACGCTTGCTGCACCATAGCAAAAACAACATCTTTTAGATCATCTGGGAAAGCATTACTTTCGTACCCTGCTCGATATTGTATGCGCACGCTTTTTTCTGCATTTGTGTTTGACCATTCTTTCATCGGATTGCCATCTGCATCCTGGTAATATAGTCGGCCAGTGTCACTGTCTAAGTAGTATTCTGTGCTTGCGTCGCCATTTATATAAAAAGCACTGACACTAATGATAGGATACTTTTTTAGCAGCACTACTCCGCGCGGAAAGTCAATTGTTTGATCTTCGTCGCTTGCAAGAAAAGATCTTCGACAATACGATTCAATGGCAGCAACTATAGCGTTTCTTTTGCGAGTTAAAAATGCATCAAATTGAGTGTCGTCATCATCTATGCATAATTCATCTTTAAGATCATATAACGTTACCCAACTCATTACCCTCTCCTCAAATCAATTGACTTCTGCTTGCTTCCCTCACTACTACCAAAGAAAAAGTGAGTCACACCTTTTAATTCGTTTGTAATGGCGCCAAAACCTGTAAAAATTAAAGCTTTAAAACCCTCAGGCACATTACCTGTTTCGCCAAAGCAAAGAAACAAAACTGTGGCAAAACTTGCTACCCAGCAGCCCAATATTAAATAGGCAAAAATCACTGGCGCTCTCCGGATCCAAACGTCATTGCTTCGGACAGTTTCGCCATACATTTTTCTAGCGCCTTCGGTCGATTCATACGCAAGCTCTTGTAATTTGACATAATTTTCTGCTTGCACATTTGCTAAAATAGATTCGGGATCAGGGTGTTCTTCAATCATGCGTACAGCATCTTCAAAATTGTCTGCGCCAACTGTTTTTGTGATCATGCCAACTAACTTACCAGCGGCAGGGCCGCCAGCCACTGTAGCTATCAACTCAGAATTGCGACCTGCAAACTTTGCGACTTTCTTTAACCCTCGACCGATTTCCTTAAATAATTTCATATTTCATGCCATAATCGACGCAGCCAACTTGTTTCAAAGTCTCGGCTTTTAGCGTCAAACAATTTTCTCTTTTTCCGCGCGTAACTAACGAGCGTTTGGTAATAAGCCATTTTGCGATGTAGCCGCATAATTAATTGTAACGCATTTTTGCGCCCAAGTGCATTTCTCATGTACGCTTTTGTTTTCGGGCCGACTCGACCATCAACTTTTAACTCTTCAGACCCCTGTAGTGTGTTTAAGCATTCTTGAATCATTCGACTGGCGTAACCTACACCTTGATTAACTGCAGCATCAAACAACAAATAATCACAACCGATCGGTAGTTGTTCTGCGCCACACTTTTGCCAGTATTTTTTATAATATATTTGGGCAGCTATTTCTTCAGTCAGTTTGTGCATATCTTTGGGTTCGCTGATCTCATATTTGAGCAACGTTTTGCGATTGTATTCATAAGCAATGCCGTATTTAGTCGTTGTACCGTCTTCAGTGTAGGCGCCAGTTTCACCGTTGACAACACCTTCATTAATCCACACCTGCATCATGCAGCGCAAAAACTTTTGACTGATCACTTCAGCCAACCTTTTGCTTTGAAAAAACCTGCAATAACGCTTACAGAAAGGAGAAGTAGAGGCACTATCAAAAACTTTAACAATGGCTGTTTTGAACAGTTATCCATAAAATTTGATATCTGTTTTAATACATCAACACTGCGAGTTTCTCTAATCCATTCTTTAATCTCACTCATGTCTTGTTGCAAAGGCGTGATCGTTTCTTTAATCTCTTTTCGAATCTCCATTACGTCCATAATCGACCCCAATCTAGCAACAAAGTCACAAGTGTTGAATTTAACGTTGTCTGGTTTTGGCAGCGCTGTGACGCCTGTGGCCGCAAATCTTTGAATTGCAGTCTCATCAGTCGATACGATAATAAAAGGTACATCGATGCCTCGATCGCACAGCATTTTAAAAAGACCAAAACCGGAGATTCCTTCCATTAACTCATCAGCTATTATCAGAAAAGGACGTACATCACAAGAATCTAAAGTTGCAAGCATTTGCTCGCCGGTAACAAAAGTTCTTACTGCGCATCCAGGGAGTTTGGCTTCGAGATCTAAATGCAGACTATTGCGAAACTCCGCGTGATCGTCCACGTACCAAATTAGTTTCACTACTACTCCTCGTCAAGTGGCTGCTCAACTAGCTCTTCAAATTCTTCTGGCTCTTGCAATTGACCTAACTGGTCAACTGGAGCCATGTTGACTTGCGCCAAGTAAACATCTCCACCTTCGAATGGATTCTCGCCAAGTTTTCTACGCACATCATTTGGACTAAACACACCATGTTGTACGTACTTTGTGAAACCTTCCGCGCGAGATTTAAAATCTCCCCGATTTAGTCTTTCTATATCAAACTCAAAAAAGTAACCTTGTGACTGCTGCTGCGAAGTCAAAAGATTAACATTCATTGAACTTTCCCATCGCTCAAAAATGGGCATTAACGTATCAGTCAAATACGCCAAGTTTTCATTTTCTACATTACTGTATGTCGATCTAGACATATCCATCAACTTAGTCGGTGGAATTCTAAATATTCTACATATATCTAAGACTGTCAGCTTACGTTGCTCAACGAATTGTGCATCAGCCATGCTCATTTGCACCTGCTGAAACTCCATCCCATCTTCCAGGATTACAGTCTTACCGGCATTGCTTTGTCCAGCATAATTATTCTGCCACTGACTTCGTAGCCTATTGGCTGCATCTGCAGACAAAACTTTTGGGTGCTTTAACACACCTGCAACCCTGGCGCCTTGTCTAGCACTTGAGCTTGCTTGCTTCTCTTGGCTCATACTTAGGCCAATTGTGTCCCTAGCATAAGCTATTGGACTTTTACCCTCAATACCACTTGAATATGGCAAGTATCGTAAGTGCCACATAAATTCTGCTGGCATCCAATATTTTTCATCTTCTTCGGGCAAGTTCATCTGCGCACGTTCAAAATTTGTGCCTCTACTTATGTGATAAAACAAAAAGCCATTTGCAGATTCGTAAAGCGTGACGCGTGCAGGATTGATCGGAACCAATTCTTGGATCGCACCTTCGTTGTTGTACACCTTCAGCGCGTAGGCGTTACCGTCCAGCAACATGCTCCACATCTGATACTCTTTGAGTTCAAACGGACTCTGCCAGCTATTCGGCTTACGATTTAAAAGAATCTGTAAAGGACTTTTCATCACAATGCGTCGATTGCCCTGGCTGTCTTTCTGAAAAAGATTAACCGGAACTTTTGCTACATCTTGTGATAAAGCTGTTATGGCCCCGAGTACGCGAGGATCTTTAACTGCAGTGCCAGCACTAACATAGATGCCAGAGTCTGAAGTTAAACCCCCTTGAGACAAGCTGTCCAACAACCAGGCTGTGTCGCCACGCCCAACCGTTTTCTCAACAGTCTCACTCTTTATCTCGCGTTCTCGGAGCCTAAACATTTTATGCCTTTTCTTTTTTCACTGCTTTAGGCTTCTCGCCCACTTCTACAGCTATGTTGCTGTAAATGAGTCCAGCCGCTTTGTAAGGACTAAACCCTGCGATCTCTCCAACATTATAAGATCTGTAATTTGCTTTAAATTTTACTGGAACTAAACCTACACCGTTAACTTTTAGTGTGTGGCTCAATTTTGTTACTGCTGCTTTTATTTCTTCTGTTGCCATAACGTCTTCCTCCCCTGCTATTTTAACAAAAAAAGCGGCTAAAGTTTCCCCTAGCCGCTCAATATTTCATAAACTTAAGATATCCACTTAACTTGATCTAAGTAGTAAACCGCTTCGTCATGTCGAGAGTTAAAATCAAACCGGCTTATCGCGCGAATTGCAATACTGTCAGTGGAAAAAGTGCTTACCAAGTTCCCACCGATCTGATAACTGCCCGTGTCAGTTGATTTAAGCTCAAGACCCATCGAGTCTCCGAACAAGAATTGTCCTGGAGCCATCATATAAATTTCACTTTCATTGGTTCCAGTCCCTAAGTTGTTAGGAATCTTATTAGAGATGTAAAATTTGTAGCCGTTAAGACTTCCGCCGCTCATTTCTGGAAAAGCTCGGTTTCCGTTCCCATCTAACATGTCACGTAAAAAGATAAAAGAGCGAGGAGACATAATAAATACGCAATCGCCAGGAATGTTATCTTCCATAAGTTTTTGCTCAAGAAATCCTAGATCATATCTTACTAATCCAACTTTAGCAGCTTGATTAGCAGCACCTGTCAAATCGTCAGCATTTCTAACTCTTGATCCTCCGTCAGCAATTTCTTTTATCGAAGTCGGGGCTATTGCAGATCCAGTTCCGCGCAATAATTGCTCGTCTTCTTTCTGAGCCATCGTTTGAACTAAGTCGTCGCGAGCCATCGCTTCTGCACCATAAACATTGTCTTGTAACAATTCGCTAGTTAATGATGTCACTGACATTAATTTCTTAGCGCTTAACTGGATGGAATCAAATCCCATGTCAGTAGCGTTAATCGCAGTGTTCTCACCAATAAATTGAGCAGTTGCACTGCTGTTTTGTCTTGGTAGAGTTAACTGGCCTTGTGGTAAACCGATAGTTCTAAGAGCTAACTTACGCACAACAGTTTGATCACGAAGTAGCTCGATTACTTCATTGGCAAAGTCTTCTGGAACTAGAACAGATCCAGGAGTGCTGCCAGCTTGTAGAGTCTTAGTGATTTCATGGCGACGACCGTATTTCTTTACTAAAAAGTCATGTGCGCCTTTCATTCCGCCGCCATTAGCTGCCATTGTGGCTAAAACCAATGCACCGAACTTCTCGCCCTTACCGTCTAAACGCTTGTGCGCAACAGTTATAGTGTCTTCTTTTCCAGCAGGTGGAACTGGAGTGTCATCTTCAGTTACCGCAGGAACAACTAGTTTAGCTGATTTCTTTTCAAGCTCTAAAAACTCAATTTTTCTTTCGATTTCAGCATCTAATGCTTCTACTTCTTTTTTCAAAGCGTCATATTTTTCAGCTTCAAATTCTGCGCCAGACTTCTCATTAAGTGCTTTCATGTCACCGAGAAGCGCATGACGTTTGGCCTTCAAATCTACCAAATTCATCACTTTTCTCCTTGTAAATTAAAAAGTTCGATTTCTCGGTTTCTCTGTTCTTGAGAAGCCTTTATATTTTGTTTATTTTCTTGCTCTGCATTTTTCTCATCGACGGCACGTTGCAGTACAACAGCTTCGCGATTTGAAGGTACAGATACAAATGAAAATTCCATTAATTCAGATTGTGTAATTTTCCAGACGCCGTCATTTTGACGATCAAAGTCTTTTGGCACGAAGCCAATACTTGCCGTGTTTATAACTCCAGCTTTAATTAGACCGTAAATCTCATCACTAGTCTTACTGACTCCGGCTTCTGGAAAAACAGCATCGGCAATCATTTGACCTTTTTCAACTGTCAAATTCTCTGCTTTTGCTATAGGCATTCCATGATTATGGTTCCAAAGAACCACTGGATTCTTTTTGTAATAGTTGAGGTCAATGCCTTTTAAACTCATTGAATCCCCATCCCTATCAACAGCTTCGGTGCTGATAACGACTTTTACGCGACGATCTTCATAATCGCCATCGGCTTTGACAAATGCGACATCTTTGTAATGCTTCTTGAGTTCCATGACCTACCTGTAAATATAATAACATTAATTTTAACACAAACGTTAGGTAGACAAGGTCAAATAATTAAAAAACCGCGATCTGCTGTGTACACCGCACCTTCTTCTCGGTGATGGTTTGCTCGAGCCAAAGCCATAATTGCTGCTACTGGGCCATCGATTTTCTGCTCATTTTTTAACTTACGAGGGTATATGTTATCTTTCGCATCATATTTACACACAACATTGCTAAACATCCATTTAGTGACTGGGTTGCCATTATGCCTCCATTTTTGAGATCTGATCATTGCGTCAATGTCTTTCATTGGCTCAGAAAAGTTTGCAACAGTTGCACGCACCTCGATCACTGGCAAACCTCTCGCATCTAGCTCCAAGGCCATCTGCGTAGCTTGCCACGGATCGTAAGCGATGTCACGCACATCGTACTTTTCACAGTCTTCAACAATAGAGTCGCGAATGTAAGAAGCATCAATCATGTCTCCAAAAGTTTTCTCCATCCAACCGTCGATTTCCCAGCCGCTGTATTGACTATTTCTACTTTCTAAAATTGCAGCTTCCGGCAAATAATATTTTTCAAAGCTGTAGTAAACAAGCTCATTACCTTCTTCAACTGGAAACAAATAAACTTTTGCAGTCACGTCAACCTTTGACGAAAGATCCAGCCCAATGAAACATGGCTGACCCTCAAAATCATCCAAAGTTTTTTCTGTCTGCATGCAAAGATCGTACTTTTCTAGATCCATCCAAGCATTATCAGCATTGCACCACACATTTAAGTGTTTTGTTTTAAAATTGTTCTGCGCCTGGGGAGTCTGCATGGCCTTCTGACACAAACTTTTTAGCATGTTCGGTTCAACTGATACTTCCCAATTGGGATTGCTTTTTACCCAATTCTTTTCATCTGTCCAATCATCACCCTCATCAAGCGTGTATATAATGCCAAAAAAAGCGTCATCTTCATGCACTTGCTCTAGCACTTGCTTTACGTAACTGTGAACCTCATAGCAAATACCTGATAAATTTGTTCCAGCAGTGGTAATTGACCAAATCATGCTTTGCGGTCGCTTACCCAGGCCAGTTTCTAAAGCATCATAAACGTCGCGAGTCTTGTGTGCGTGCAACTCATCCACTAGCGCCATATGGACGTTAAATCCATCGATCGCCGCAGCATCACTTGCAACCGCACGAAAATAACTGCTTGATTCGTCTTGTATGATTCTGTGTGCCATCGGTTCTACGCCAAACTTTTTCATAAATTCTGGGCATTTACGCGTCATCTCTTTCGCAGTTCCCCACAATAGCGTCGCTTGCTCACGCCCAGACGCAGCAGTGTATATTTCCGCACCACCTTCGTTATCCGCAGTCAAGCCATACAAACCAATTGGTGCAGTCATCGCTGTCTTGCCGTTGCCTCGCGCAACCTCTGTATAGGCTTGTCTAAACCGTCGGTAGCCTGTTTCCTTACGAACCCAACCAAATAAATTGCCAACGATAAACAACTGCCAGGGTTCGAACCCTAACTTTTGACTCGCTAATGGGCCTTTAATATGTGGAAACATTTGGCAAAACTTGATTGCGCGATTAGCTTTTTCTTCATCAAACACAAAAGCAAAATCGTCGTCATTTTGACGATCTAGATCTCGCCTAAAACGCGCAACAGCCAATTTCGCCCATTTGCACGAATTTATAAAGCCAAACTCAATGTCATCGCAGTACGCAAGCATTCTATCAAGTATCACAGGAATTCATCCCACTCACTAACTTCTTTTGGTTTAGTATCTTTGCCTGGTTCTACTTTTGTAATCTTCTTTCTTCCACTTGGCTCCATACCAAACCTAGACAACATTTCAATTAACCGCTTTTCCGACTGGCGCATAATTTTATGCTCTGGAGCCTCTTTAATTTCACCTTTATGATCCATCGACAACGCGCCGTTTTTGTTTTTATTTACCAACTGCACCGCATTTTTCCAGGTTACGTAAGTTTCGCAAAGGATCTGCAACGCAACGGTATCGAGTTTAGTTAGCACACCTGCGTGGTAAAGCTGTGGGACAACTTCGTCCCAGTACTCCATTGCGCCACTGGTCATGCCTTTAGGTTTTTGCGGCATGTCAGCATTATAATCCGGCCGTTTTGCTTTTTTAGCGTTTACCTCAGACGCGTTCAATGTTCCGCGCACCTGCGCCTTTTTTGAGTCCATACTCTTACCTTTAAGGCTCATGACGTTCCTTTCCGCGTTTGACTTGATGATGATGATCACACATCGGTTGCCAGTTCGATTGATCCCAGAACAAATGCATGTCACCTCTATGTGGTACTCGGTGATCGACTATGCGTGCTGCTGTTGTGCAGCCAGGGGCACAGCAGATTGGATTGGCAGCAAGAAAGACTTTACGTGCTTCACGCCATGGTTTCGAAGTGTAGATCTTACGCGCTTCTTTCGTTTTAGCTTCCCACTTCTCTTGGCTGTGCGAGCGTCCTCCATCGATCCCTGTATTTTTCTTGTGTCGCCTCAAAGGCATCATGTCTCCCTGCCAAATAATCTTCAACTAATTTTAAAGCTTTCTCAAACCCTTTGCCACACGCAACCGCATATCCACGCACAGAAGCTTGCGCAAACCATTCGTGCTGCTTGGGAGACATCGAATTACCTTTTTTGCGTTTCATTTCCAAATACAAGCCATGGTACTTACCTCTAGGCTCCACAAAAAACAAATCACTCACACCAGCGGTCATACCTTCCGCTTTTAGCCTCGCTGCAGTCGCCGGATGCACTTTAGCCCCATTCGGTATCGAATGAAACAAAACGTCAGGGTATTGCCAACGAAGCAAGTTGACCAATTTCAACTGCTCTACACTTTCACTAGGTATCTTCGGCACTGGCTTCGGCATATGTCTTCCCAAAACGATTATAACACGCTTTTTTTTGCGCGTAATCCAACATGGCCATAACAGATTACGTGACAAACATAATATGCTTTTTTTGCACGTAACCCAACCCAGCCAAAACAAACTGCTTGACAAACCCAAAAATATGCCCAGTCCCTACCAGTCCCGATCTTTTGCGTTTTTTCTTTATAAAAACATAATTTAATAAATAAAAAATCATTTATTACTATTATTTTTCATTATTTTCTATTTAATTTTATTAAAAGATCGGGACTGGTAGGGACTGCCCTTTGGTAGAGCGGATCTACAGGGGGGGACAGAGTAGGGACAGTATCGGGACTGGTAGGGACAAATTGCAGTATTAAAATAATTCTAATTTTAGAACAATTCTAAGGTTTATAATAAATTAATAAAAAAAGCATTTTTTGTCCCTCCCTGTCCCTACCTTGTCCCTACCTTGTCCCTACCTCTCGGCCCTTACTTTGGCTTGGTCAAATCGACCCCAAAACATCAAATGCCTTGAAGTAAAAACGCCAATTTTGCACACCAGGCAAAAAAAGTTAAAAATGACCCCTCGTAAAAATTCGAA
>Ga0080013_1003137_pt1 | contig 17973 bp, 19 predicted proteins | sample ETNvirenome_6_85_FD_69236 | JGI IMG/M metagenome (GOLD analysis project Ga0080013, IMG submission 69236) | Marine viral communities from the Pacific Ocean - ETNP_6_85 (SPADES assembly) (version 2) | ecosystem: Environmental > Aquatic > Marine > Oceanic | place: Pacific Ocean | collected 2013-06-19 | reverse complement strand
CCTGGCCTTTTGCATGCTGGCTCGTTTTTTTCGAGCCGATAGCTTCGCAAAGTGCTTCCGATCTGTAACCAGAGGTAATAGTAATGGGTTTATCAAACTTCGCACGAACCGGTTCCAATATTTCATAACATACGTTCTCCAAATTTTTAATGTCACCCGCTCCAGGATTATTATCAATCCCTTTACGCGTAGCGGTCATTGATTTAGTAAACTCTTCGAGTTTAAAGTGTTTTGATAGTTGCATAATTTTATTTTGTGATTAGTGTAAATATAACATAGGCCATACCTGTAATCAAGGCACCAACAGATACTAATAGAATACTTTCTACTCTATTAATTTGATGTTCTATTTTATGAATCTTATCATGAGTTTGTTTTTGCATAATTCTGCAAAGTTTTTCATGAGAATCAATTCGTTGTATTGCATTTGATTTAGCCATTAAACTTTTCTCCCTGCTATAACCTTTTCCATTGGTGATAGTAATGCTTCTTCAGTACGTGTCAAGTTAGTTTGTGGGTTTTTTTGTGCCATTAAAGGCCGTTTATCAATGACTGGTTGTGGTTGCGGTGGTAATGGTGGTGTTATTATTTCTTGTTCTTCAACAATGTAGTCTGACACATCAATACCAAATTCATCATCTAAATCTAATTGTGACATTTGATTTCTTAAATCTATTAAAGCTGGTATAGCACTATCAATCCCATTTGTTACTGGTTGACTATTAACTTTTCCACCAGTAGAAAAACCTTGAAATCTTTCCCCTAAATTTAATTGTCTAAACGCTTGTTGTAAATCTCTTACGTCTCCCGCTGCTGCTGCAAAAGGATCTTCTTCATCTATACCTGCAGCTATCTCTCTAAATTTTCTTAAAATATCTTTCGAAGGAAAGTAGGGTTCAAATCTTCCTTGACTTAAATTATTATAATTCTTAGAACTAATTTGTCTTTCCTCAAATGTTTTTCTTACATCAAAAGGAGTTTCACCTAATATTTCTGCTGCTTGAATATTTTTATACATATCTTTTTGTACTTCAAATCTTGCCCTGTTAGATGCAATGTATCTTTCAATTACATCTGCCTCACTTACCGGACCACCTTTTAATAGTCCAAACACACCACCTGTAAATTCTCTTCGAGCATTTCTAATTCCTGTTTGGTATTGAGCAATTTTATATCCCATAGATTTTAATGGATCTATTTTAATAGCTCTTAGCCCCATGAAACCAGCTAGCTCAGGACCTATATCTAATACTTCTCCTGTTTTATCTGGAGTTCCAAACGCAGCAGAACCTATTCTTAAAAATTGTTTGTAAGAAGGAGCTAATGCATTTCCTAAATGCATTAATCTTATTGCAGCTTTATCTCCTGCTGAAGTTTGATCAGTATATAATTGTCTACCCTCTTCGGTTCTTCCTCCTCTTACAGTTAAATCTGTGATAGCTTCTGTCCAAATAGATTCAGAAATAAATGGATTCATCAGTTCACCACTGGCTTCATTAACTCCACTAACAAATCCTTCTAATAAAGTATCACCATCTTGTTGGCCTTCTTGTATATTATTCATTAGAGTTCTAAATGGTCTAGCCATTAAATCATATGCATTACTGTGACTAAAATCCACATACCTTAAATCTCCATCACTATCTTTTACGGGAACTAGAGTTGAATTTTTAGACCAATCAGGAACAAATCTTCTCATAGCATCTATTTCATCTTCACTTACATCATACAAAGCTTTTGCTCCTTCTGTAACTGCAATAGGTACACCGGTTAAAGTTGTACTCATCCCCATTAATCTCTTAAACCCTGTTCCCCATCTACCATCAGTTAAAGAATTATTTTTAACTACTCTTTCAGTTCCATCTTCTAAAATTTCTGTAACTGTTAAACCTAAATTACTTCCTCTAACTCTTACACCTGGAGCAGGTATATGACTCATTTCTTTTATACCTTGCTGTGCAATGTTAGTAGATGTTCTAATAATTTCTGAAGGAAACGACATGAAATTACCAACTGGTAATAGTCGTGATGTTTTAACAAACTCTCCGACATATGCATAATTAGGTACAGTATTTTTTACAATTTCAGCTGCTTCTTTTTTTAATGCCCACAATTTTTCATTTCTTATTTTAAAACCATCGGATCCTACATTTTCTTTAAGACCTTTTTTAAAGTCATCTACGGATTGACCTGCTCTTTTGGCAGCAGATCTTATAATTCTATCTAGCTCTACTACAAAGTTTGTAATTTTAAATGTATCATCCTCTGCCATGTATTTACCCTGCAAGAACTCTCCACCTTTTTTAAATTTTTTAAACATACGGCCAAGAATATTATCTATTCCCATCATGCTTCCACCTGCGTTAGTATCTTTTAACAAAGAAATTAAATCTCCCATTTGAACTTGTGAATTAGTAACTCCTAGTTCTAGTAAATCTTGGTATTCTCTTTGCGCTATCTTAGAGTTTGGTCCTAGTTTTAATAAACTTGATACATCAATACCTTGTTGAAAAGCTCTTTTAAGTAATCCTGGATTAGTTAATCCTTCAAATAATAAACCATTGGCTGCACTAAATGCACCGGCACTAAAAAAGTTTCTTAGGTGTGTAGGAATTGAAAAAATAGTCTTAGCCATTTGTGAAATTCCTTTTGGAAACAATAATAAATTTCTATAAAACCAACTGGCTGCTTTTTCTGCACCAGTCATCTGTTTAGTTCCTCTAACAAAACCTTGTAAAGCTCCCATGACATCGTTAGCTGTTTTTATACCTTCAGCAATTTCTCTCGTAGTATATGTTCCTGATAAAGGATTAATTAAATTTTTAGTAGCATCTATTTCCCCCAACACATCATCCATTTTTACAAGTTCTATTCCTGTATTTTTAGTATTTAATTTTTCCGCTGCTTCTTCTGCACTATTCCAAAAAAATCCTCTGCCTCCTTTAGCTTGGACATCTGCATTTTTAGCTTGCACTTCTGCTAGATAAGCAGAGGTCCTAGCTAAACCAGAAAGACTAGTTATACCATTGAATAAAGTAAATCTTGGATCTTTTATTTCTCCAAACAATTCTCGTAGTGCTCTTTTTTCTGCAGCAGTACCAGGAGCATCCGCACCTAAACCTATCTCAACACTTCGTAGTTTACCTGTTTCGGCAGATTTTTGTGTGTATTTAAAGTCCGGTAATGGTTTTGGTTTTTTCATTTTTTGTGCTTGATTTAAAATCTGATCTACAATTTCTCTTGCTTCTTGTTCTGTTCTTAAACCACCACCAGCAAATACTTTTATAGCATTTTTATAACTCTCATCTGTGGGTGTATATTTTCTAAACAAATTAAATAAATTACTTTTAGTTTCAAAAATTTTAAATGTATTACCAACATAACCTTCTAATCTTTTTTTAAATAACTCTTTTAATTCCGTTTGGGCTGTTTTACTTACGCCACCAGAATAGGTTTGAAGTATATTAATAAGACTATTTAATTCACCCCGACCTGCGTTTAAAGCATCTGCTAATAAATCTTGTTGTTCTTTAGAAACATTTTTCACATCTAATTGATTTATAATTTTTTGTAGTTTTTTTAAATCAATAGCCTCACTTAAATCTCCATCTAATAAAACTTCATTAACATCTTTTACAAATTTTAATTTCTGTGCTTTAATAGATTTGTCTGCTATTTCTTGTGATACTGGAAAAATTCCATCTACAACTTTAGTTATATTATTTACAATTTGTTTGGCTCTATAAGAATCTTTAACTTTTAATCCCTGTTTTAACATCTCAGATTTAAAAACTTCTTCTGGTAAATTTCCTCGTGGACTAAAAGGAGCCCTGATATATTTATCTATAAATCTTTCAAACTCTGAACTACTGTAAGCTAAATCCTTACCACGTTTAGCTAATGACTTAGCTGTTGCACCTACACCAAATGCAAATGGTGTAATTAATAAAGACTCTGTACCAAACTTAAATCTATTCATAAGTTTTCTAGTAGCATCTTCTCTACCACTTAAACTTTCATCTCTATTTAAACTTGTGGGTCCTTCAAACATGTCACCGAATGTACCTATCTCATCTGTATCTACAACTAAACCTTCTCCAGCTGCTCCCCCTGTCACTGCTGCAGCAAATCTTTTATACTTAGATCTTTTATTTAAATCATTTACTTTTTGTAAAGTGTTTCTTAGATTAGCACTATCTGGTGTTTTACCTTTTTTACCAAACTCTAAGTATGCATTTTTTCTTTTAGCTTTTAATGCTTTAACAGTCATTTTTCTAGCTGCTGCATTGGCAGCTTTAAAACCAATACCACCTGGTACAGCTATCTGCATCAAAGCTTCTGTTAATTTACCGATTGTTCTTTCTTCTGCTGTGTCTTCAAATATATTTATCTTGTCAAAAAATTCTTCAACGTCTGCTGCTGTGTCTGAATCTGCTCCAAGGTCAATGAGCTCTGCTCCTAAAGATATTATTCCTTCAGGTATTTTAATTACACCTGATGCTAATCCTGCACCGAAAGCTTTGTACCAACTAGTCTCGTTGTTTGCTTCTGCAGAGTTTAATGATCTGTTGTCTTCGGCCATTTAACCTCCTATGCTCCAGAGCCAAATTCGCCTTCTTGTTCCTCAACTGATTCCATAAATCCTTTGATTTTAGGAGTAATTATATCTGGTTTTGCTGGTCTCATGTATGATGGATTAGTTTCTTTTTCTTCTATAACTTCTTTAATAGTATCTATAACTTCTTCACCACCACCTACAGGTCTTAAAATATAATCTCCTTCAACAACTGCCACTTCTAGGACTTGATCTTTATATGGATCGTAATAAATTTTACCTACACCATTTTTCTTACCTTGACTCTTAGCAAATTTTGCTTGAGCTTTAGCGTCGTTAGATACTTTTTCACTTATTACTCCACCAATAGTTTTATCTTTGTATTCTTTAGATCCTCTGTAAGTCCACTCAGCTTCGTTAGTTGCTGCATTGTAATTGTTAAACTTACCATCAGCAATAGACTCTTGTGCTCTTGCTGTAATTAATGCGTCTAAGTTTTCACCTTTTTCTAAATTATATAAATCTTTGTCAGCTTGTATTTGTTTTTCTAATCTTGACATAGCTCCTGCTTCTTTAGCTGCTGCTGCAGCTGCTGCATTTTCTTTGTTGATATCCATGATCTCTGCTTCCATACCAACTTGTCTTAATAAGTTTTGTTCTGCTTGATTAGCTTTAGCAAATTGTTCATAAGGTCCTTTAGCTGATGTTGCTATTGTACTTATTGCGCCACCAATTCCACCACCACCTACTGGCGGTCTTGATGCAATATCTAAACCAAAGTTAATTAAAAAATCATTAAAGTTTCTTCCTCGTGGGGCCGCACCCATAGCATTCATGATTCTTTGTCTGCTTGAATCATTTTGTTTTACAAGATTGTTTTGATTAGTATTATAACCCTGTCTAGGTGATTGTAATCCAGATGTGATTCCGCCTTCAGCAGATCCACCTTTTCTAAACATAGGTCTTTTATATAAGTTATTCATGATTAATTCCCTGGCATCCAAGGTGCACCTTGATTACCATAAAGATTACCAAGAACTCCTCCAGTAACTGATGCTATTCCTAACGCATTCTGCAACGGCGTAGGATTAGGCATTACTGTAGATTGATATTGTCCCGGTGCTCCAGATGCAATACTTGCAATTCCAGAACCAAGATAACCAAGTCTTTCATAAGGCTCGTACGCTGCTAATCTATTTTCTTCTCTTGTAGCATCTAGCTGAGCTTGTTCTTGAGCTTGTTGAGCCGCGCCCGCTGACCCTAAAGTTCTAATGTCGCCTTGGTATAATTGTGGAACTAAACCAGCTAATCCTTGTTGTTGTTGGAATGCTTGGTTTGCTAATTGATTAGCTTGAGTAAATCCTTGTTGTAATAATCCTGATTGTAATAATGCTCTGTTCATATCTGATTTGTTTTGGTATTGTGATCTCATCACACCTTCTCTACCACCACCTAAGTTTCCAGATCTTGTAGCCATGTCAGCTATACCTTGTAATCCAGCTGCTGCTTGTGTGTCATACTCGGATAAAGTTGCATCGATTACATCCTGTTGGTACGGAGACATAAAAGATTGATAACCTGTTGGACCTGAGTAAGCTCCAGCTTGTGTAATGTATGGTGAGAAAGCTCCGATACCTTGTTTATCAGTTGTAGCCATTGTGTAGGCATCTGTTTGAGCTTTATCCTGACCAGCAACTTGCGGTGCAAACTTAGCTGTATCTAACGGAGCTGCCGTTGCGGCCGTTAATTGTTTTCCATAATCCGTTTGTAGATCTTCCACATATTGTGGTGGAAGCATTTGTTGTTGTTGTACAGCCATTATACTACCTCGCTTAGCCTTTCCGAAACTTCGAACATTTCTTGAGCTCCTTTTAATCCTTGAGACTCCTCTGATATTCTACCACCTTTTTCTAAATTTTCCATCACTCTTTCCATGATCTCTGCTCCTTTGTCGATGTCTCCACCGCCTGCTCCTCTAACAGCATCTGCTGTCATTACAAATTCATTAACACTTAGTCTTGCTGGAACGTCATCAGCTTTTTCTTTAGCTCCTAAATCTACAAAACCACCAGTGTTTCTATAGTCTTTTTCCATACCACCAAGGTCCATGATTCCACCTTCGGCTCTACCTATTCTACCACCTTCAGCTAGTTTATCTACATCTATATTTCTTCTCTTGCTTAGGAAAGGATACTTAGATGCTAGAGCTTTTAATTTTTCACCTGATGAATCTTTATAGGCTTCTATAACTTCTGCTCTAATACCTTCTACATCTAAACCTTCACCACGATCCATGATTTCTGATACAACTTTTTGTGGACCACCTAATAATTTTTCACCTACTTTATATATACCTAAAGCTCCAAGTATTTTTTTAGGATCTGTTAAATCACTAAAAGATGTTGGAACATATTCTCCAACTTTACCTACAACTTTTTCAAGAAAGTTCTTGTCTTGACTACCAAAACCTATGTTTGCATCTGACATCGCTGCTCGTTCTACATTTGCAGCATTAGCTAAACTTCTTTCGTTTAAAATTTTTCCTAAACCACCAGTGTTTTGCATTGGGCTACTAAAAAAAGTTCCTTGTGGAGTTCTTAAAGACATTCCTTGTAAATTATCCATACCACCACCAACACCTCTAGCTACTTGACCCATACCATAATTCATTAATCCTGATTTAAGACCTTTACCTATACTTCCATGTCTATCGAATCCACCAATACCAGACATTAAACCTGCTGCTAGTGGATTGAATGGTGCAACGAAAGGTGCTGCAGTTTCTGCAATTCCTGCAATTTCATTTGGTATTAATTTTCTAATTCTTTTTTTAAGTGAACTTCCTAAACCATATTGTCTTCTACCATCTAGACCCATGATACCACCATACGCTGCCATCTGTCTGTTAGGTAAAGGTGGTCCTATTGGTTTAGGTGTCCAAGGGTTAACTGGATCTTCTGGACTTGGTAATATTGGACCACGAGACATGTTTTCATAAATTTCTTTTGCTTTAATTGCAGCATCTTCAGGACTCATACCCATCTCTAGTAATTCTGCATAAATATCTTCTAGAGTACTTTCTTGACTAGCTTCCATAGAAGCCATCTTCATCATTTCCATTTCTTGTGGAGACTTAGGACCTTCGTTTCCTCTATACTTAATAGATGGTGCGTTAGTCTCTAATTCTTCTGAAATTTGTATGTCTGTTAATGCCATAGTTGCCTTATTTTAAAGAGTTTCCCATATTACTTGGTTTTTGCAAACAAATCAAGAGCTGGCATAATGACTTTTACATCTCGTCTTACGTCTTCTTCGGGGATATTAGCAGCTTTTAAAGCTTCTTCATCCTTATATATTTCGCCAGTTTGTTTGTTTGATATAGTTGTTATAATTTCTTTTGGTGTTAACATTTTTATTTCCGACATTATCCTATTTGCTCCTTTTTAATATTTAAATAGCTGACGCCAAATGTAAAGGCATCTGAGCTATTTGCTTTGATTGTAAGGGTTGTACCACCCTCAACTATTAATGGTTGTGTTAATAATTCTTTACTTTCGTTAGCTGTTAATGCTGCCGATTTTATAACAACAATACTATTGTTTGTAACTGTTGGGCTAGGTGTTCCTGCAGATTTAACTATAATTGATTTAATAATATACGTTTCACTTACTAAAGGATTACCAGAGCCGAACGGATTTTTTTCTGTATTATCCGTATTAGCATTTAATCCTACAAATTTATATTGGTTTACTACTGCCATTATTCTAAAAAGAAAGCTTTAGCTTCTATCTCCTGTTTTAATTCTTCTTGAAATGTAGTGTTTAGTTTCTCTAACACCGCATCTAAATCTCTAACTAAAGATTGTGCTACATCTTGTTCATATTCTTCACTTGCTCGGGTTAATGATTGTACTATCTTCGCCATAGACCTGCAATGCCTCCTCTTGCCATTCTAAATGCTGCATGTTGACCGGTAGTCATTCCACTACCTAAATTAGCTCCACTAGATTGACTCGGTCCATCACCACCTTGATAATCTGCTCCTGAATAAACTGTATTATCTATTTTAACACCACCAGCATTTATAGCATTTTCGTCAAAATAGTTTTGGGCAAAATCTTTTTTAGCTAAATTAAATTTATTTGTTCCTGCGTAGTTTGCATCTTTTGCTAGTGTTCCCGTGTAATTACCAAACATTGAGACAGGGTTTCTACCAAACGGATCTTGATTTAAATTTCCATGCCTTAAAGCACTATAATAACCGTAAGGATCATTAGGCATATTAGCCCCACCTACTGTAAAACTTCTATTAAATTTATTTGCTGCAGAATCTTTTGGAATCATTCCTAATACAAAACCTAATCCAGGCGCAATCATATTTCCTATTCCACGCATGGCCATTTGACCCCAATCAATTCCTTTGTCTTTGATATAACTTGCAAAGTCTATTCCTTTATTTTTAATAGATCCTATACCCTCAGTTAGACCACTAATATCTTCAAGAAAAGCATCTTTGCTTTGACCTAAACTTTGTTTAGCATCTCTAAAAAGACCACCTTCAAGAAAATCTCTTTTTAATTGATCTCTAATTCTGTATTGTGGTACACCCTCTGTTAAAGTTTCTTCATTAATTTCTACATCATCTGTCTGGTTATCAGGCATTTGATTATCTTTAAACATTTGTAAAATTTCACCATCAGTTCTTCTATGTAAATTTGGATTAGATTTTCTTGCTTGATTAACTAATAGTATTTCTAACTCTGACATTATCGTCTTCCTCCAGCTTGTATATCTAATCTAAAAGTCCCCAGCTTCCAACTACTATCAACGGCAGTATTTGATATTGTTAATGCAATGGATCTCGCTCTAGCACGTGTATCTACTTTTGTAGTACTAGATGTTATAGTAAAAGGTCCCAGTGGAGAGCTAGATGCCGAATCATTAGGATAATTTCTTAAATCTAATTGAATAATAGCGTTTCCAGATTGTGAAATAAAATCAGGAATAATTCTACTTACTCTCATAATGTTTTCACCATCTCCTCTAAGGTCAGCCATATTAGTTGCAGCTCCTCTTATAACTTTTTGTGTAATATCATAATCCCCTGATGTAATATTTGCTGGAATAGCGGCAGTTGTTCCACCCTTAATATAGTTTACTCCTGTTTCATGTTCATAATAAATAGTAGTGCCATCTGTATTACCAGTTACATCTGCTGTGTCACTCCCTGCAAGATATTCAGTTGCATGAGGTAAACCAAAAATAGCAGAATCTTGCCAAGTTGTTCTCGTAAATAAAGAACTATCATTTGTATACCAAATAGGTCGTTTAGATGTTGAATCTAAATAACTATAAAATACACATCTATTATTAACATTAGAATCTGCAGTAGGATAAAACCAAACAACTTCCCCAAACAAGTTATTAATTCCACAGTAAATCATTTGGTTGGAGGTAGTATTTAAATTATCATAAACGTAATCTTCAACTAAACAGTCCATAGATTCTAGTTTACCTGTATACCTAAAGAAACCATTATCTGACATCCAGTACGCAGCACCATCAACCTCAACCGCTGCATTTTTTCCAATCAATCCACAGTTAGTTCCTACTTGTTCGTAAGCAAATGTAAATGGAGTTCCAACAAATCTCATAGTAAATAACGAAGTGTCCGTCCATACGTAAATTGCATTTCTACCTAGTTTACCTCCCATGATCCGTGATCCGGCGGCCAGTCTTTGTGTACCAGCACTATTTTCAGCTGTAGGTGTGTAAGTATTAATATCTTCTTGAGATGAGAATCTTATAAACATTTCATCTTGGGTTGTTGTATCACCAATAGTTGTTTCAGTTCCAAAAAATACTAAGTGACGATCAGGTGTTGATACTAACATATCTCTAGATGCTGTAGGTGCTCCAGTAATAACAGTTGCTCTTGTACTGGTTGCAGTAGACGCATCTGCGTTCCATTCAAAAGCCTTACCATTTACAATCAAAGCAACTAATGTACTTCCTAAATTGTCTAAGGACCATTGACCAGGTTCAGCTACTTTATCCGTCGTTGTTGCTGCTTGACCCCATCCAGAAAAATCACTGTAATTAGTTACCGTGGCACCATTACTATGAGTAGCGTTTGTTGTGCCTCGGACATTTCTAGTTATTCCTGTAAAACTAGTAGACGTTAAACCTGTGTAAGATATTTCTTCATTGTCTACTTTAAAATAATTTGTTCCTGTACTTGGAAATCCTGTGGTGCTGGCAACATTAATTGTAGTTCCCGATCCACCCGTACCATATGCGTTAGCACTTAATGATCCATTCAATGTAGTAGTTTGTGCACCCGTAACAAATCCTCCCCATTGAGAAATTCCATAACCATAAACTCCAACCTGATCAGCAGGTCCTACGTGGTAATATTGATAATAAGTAATTCCTCCAGAAGTAGCTGCTCCAGCTCCACCTTCATTACTAGGCATTGTAATAGTAATAGTTGTACTGGTAGGTACAGTAGTTACCATAAATTTTTTATCACAAAAATCTGAAGCTCCAAAATTAGAACCTGTAATAGCAGTAAATGTACTTGTCTCTCCAAAAAATATAATATCCCCAGCTTGAAAACTATGTGCAGAAGGAAAAGTTATAGTGACCTCTGGATCTCCGTTGGTAGTGCTAAATGCATTTGTAATCGCGGTTCCTGTTGGATTAACTAAAGGATGAATATCATAGTATACTCCTCCTGAATAAGCATATAAAATTCTATTAGTTCCAATGATAGCATATTTGATTCCATCTTTATTAACCATATGATGCAAACCTCTAGCTGCACCTGTTAAAGAATCACTACCTAATTGATTCCAGCCACCTATTTTTTCAGGTGTACCATATCTAAAACGAACGTTTTCGCCGCCTGTCCATTGAGACTCAGCCCCTGTAGATGTAACTTGTTTATTGAATCCGGGTAAAAAACCTAGTTTTTGTAACATATAAAATCCTGTTTATTAGGTAGTATATCAGATTGTAAGAAAATTCAATGATTACTATAAGGCTAATGTATTAAGACGGTCGTCCGAACCTATATTTCCTTTGATAAAAACATTAAAAGACAAACTAACTCTAGTATTATTTCCTTGTTTTGCTTCTACGGAATGATTAAGGGAAGAAGGAAATAACATAATCTGTCCTGTTTTAACAGCAAACCACCAAAACGCTGAGTTAAAAGCATTGTATTCTTTTGGTGAAGGAATGATAATTCCATAGTGATTGTCGTTGTAGAATTTAATTTTGTCATATCTAATATCAGCATCCATATAGATAATTCCAGATATTAATGAATTGGGATGATTATGCTTATGATGATACTGATTGTTAGTGGTATAGTTTAACCATGATTGTGTAATATAAGGTGTAATTTTATCTGCTGGGGATATTATTCTGTTAAAATAATCATTAATAATTAAGTTTAATTCTTTTTTAAGAGTACAAAAATTCTTATGGTTAAGGATATGAGGGTCTTTTGATCGAGTATTTCCTCTGTTTCTAATACATTCCTTTTTTATCTTAGAAACTAAACTGTTTTCTTTTTTAGTAAACTTTCTATTTAGTTCTGTAAGATATACAGGAGTAGAAAATAATGGTTGAATAAAAGGTTCTTTCATACATTTTAATTTAACACCATGGAAATCCTAAGTGCCACAAAACTAAACTATATCTTGTTCCCTTAGTTACAGTTTTAACACGATGTCTTACAAAAGAAGGAAAAGTAAGCATAGATCCTTTTTTTAATTCTTTTATTTTTTTTATACCTTCACCACAACAAGAATCAAAATCCATTTCTAATTCTCCTCCTTCAAAATCTTTCCCTGGTTCAGATAAAAGTATTATAGTACTCATCTTTCTAATTTTACCTTTATAATTTGTATCATGATTTTGAGGATATGGATCTTTTCTAGCATCACGATGCCAATCATAATATTGTCCTTTGTTGTATTCGGTAAACTGAGCCGTTTCATTCCAATCCCATTGACAGTGCCATCCGGCAGCTCTATTGGCTTCGTGAACAAGAGGATTAATATTATTATACAACAACGGACTTTTTAACCAAGAAACTTTAGAGTTTCTAACTTTACGTGTTGGTTCTTTATTGTCACCTATTAAACCAACTACTCTTCTTTGTTTTAATCCTTCTTTTTTAACGTCATTTACAAATCCTTTATAAAAAGGATTAGGATGTAGCCAGTAATAATTTTTAAATATCATTAGAAATAATTTACGTTGATTACCATTTTAGCTTTTTGATCAGTACAATTAGTTGCCATATGCCATTCGTTTGCATCAAACAAAACTAATCTATTTTTTACACAGTTGACTTTTGTTTTACCTTTTTTAAAAAGGGTATAACCATTATTTGTATTTATATAATAAAGAGCTCCTTTACATTTAAAGGGTTGGTCTTGATGATAAATTCCTTTTACTAATTTATGAGTCCAAGGGTTAAGATTTGCTTTTACTCTAATTAAACATTTTGCATTTAATTTATCAAAGAACGGAACTAATAATTGATCCATTTGGCCAGACTTTTGACAATTTAAAAAGAAATAATGTACAAATTGAAATTGATCAATTTCATCTTTTTGATCTAGATTATCTCTAGTCTCATTAAAAAACCATGGAAAAAATGTACTTTCCATTCCGTCTCTTAATTGAGCAAACGTTGCTTGATCTAAAAAATTATCTTGTATTATCATATTGTTCCTTCCATTAATCCTTGATCTTCCCACCAAAAAATAATTGTTAAACGGTCATTTTTTTTAACTTCACTAACACCGTGTTTTATTTCTCTACCATCAAAAAAAGTTAATCGTCCTACCTCTGGTTTAACAACAATTCCATAGCCGGTATAAAACAATCCTCCTTTAAAATTACTATTTAAATAAAGTAAGCTATTATATCTAGGGTTAATTCCCATATATTCATAATCATCATGAACATGTAAAGAAGCATTAGTTCCTAAAAACCAGTTTTGAATTTCAGCTCTAGCAATTTTTAAATTTAAATTAAACGTTTTGTTTAAAAAATTTTTAACTTTTGTAACAATAGGATCTCTAGTAACATCAAAAATACGTTCATCCCACAATTGATTATGAGCATTGTAAGAATTACGAATTAAAGGACTAGGGTTTTTAGCTACTTTCATATATTTTTTACATTCTTTAGAAGTAATAAATTTATCTTTTACATAAACTGTATCAGTGAAGGAAGTAAATTTTTTAATTTTCATATCCATAATTAAACAGCATTAAAACTAATTACAGTTCTCTTATTATAGAAGTTCTTGTTCTGATTAGAGCCATGTCTCAACCAGCTTGGAAATATGATTAAATCTCCTTTTTTAGGATTAAAGGAATGCCACTCATAAGTATAATCATTTAAAGATTCTTTTTTATCAATATAATAAACAAAAGGATTAGGGTTATGGAAGTATAATTGACTGGCTTTTTTGCCAACATTTATAAAAAGACCCCCAGATAAAATAGAGTTGGGATGAGTATGTTCTTTAAGAACACTTTCTTTATCTTGAATATTGAACCAAGAGTCAATAATTTTATTGATAATTTTAATCTTAGACTGATCAGAATACTCTTGGAGGGGTTTATTTAGATCAACAGAAATCTCTGATAAAATGTCTGTATTAAAATTAAAATCATAGGTGGATTTTCCTTTTATCAAAGACGGATGATCAGAAAGTTTTTTGGTCTTTAGTAATTTAAAAATTTTATCGCACTCTTTAGAACTTATAAACCCTGGAAAATATAAGACTAAGGTAGGAAATAATGAAAACTTTATCATAAATTTTTTCATATTATAGTTACGTCCGGTGCTCCATCGGCGGATTTTCCAACCATTTGAGATTAGCTGATATAGATATTCTTTCTCCTTTGCATTGAAAAGGATATACACAATGATATAAATTAGCAGGAAAAATAAACATATCTCCAGCTTCTGGAAAGTAAGTAACACTGTTCACATTATAACCACGATCACGATGGGTTTCATTTATAAATTCTATTCCACCCGGTCCACAAGCAGTTCCTTTATATGCTTTGTGTTCTCTTTCTAATGCTTTTGGTATTTGTAAATAAACAACAAAAGATAAATCACCACCTGTATGAAAATGAGGTGGATTAAATTCTCCGGCTTTCATATAATTAATCCAAGCCACTTGATTTATAGAGAGGACATGATTTTTAAGCTGTTGTTTATTGTAAAATTTAGTAGCTGCGTTTAAATAAGCTTTAAAATAAGGATACAACTCTTTTTGTAAAATCTCTGCGGGATAAACAAATTCTTTTTGAATATGCCCTGCTAATTTTGTATTATAACGTTGTTTATTTACTGCCTTTTTTAAAAAATATTTAATCTTGTTTAAGGGTATTTTTGATTTAAATAAGAGAGGACCCCAGTAAGGAAATGTCCAGTGAATAATTTGTTCTTTTTTGTCTTTCATATATTAAAATATACAATACTTTAATATATTTGTCTATATGTAATTAGCCCCAGACCCACTGTTGATTATCTTCATCCCAATGACAGCCATTTAATGGATCAGGCCATGCAACCGGAGGATCCCATTGACATGTTGTTGCGTTTAATGTCCATGAAGGATAAGGTTGGGGTGGAATAAAAGCGTCTTTTGTCGCATCATAAGTATATCCCCACGAAGGACCATTTTTTCTAAAAGCACCTGATTTAGAAAATTCTCTCCACTTGTCTCTATTAGATTCACTTGAATGATCAACTAAGTAATCAATACCTGCGTCTTCATTAGTTGCCACTTCATCTGAAAGTGTGACTAAATCGATCACCGTGTTAAATTCATCAAGTCTTACAAAATATTTTGTCATAATTAACCCATGGTAATGGATCCATTAGCTGTCCATTTAATAACAGTTTCTCCCGATCCACCAACATCAGTCGAAGTTGTTGCTGCGGTAGCTATAGTTGCAGCTGTTGCCGCAGCGTCTGAAATTCTTAAAAATACAACGCCGTCTCCACCCGATCCACCTTTATTTGAATCATCAGGAGCACCACCAGCACCGCCACCAAGACCATCAGTCCCGTCGCCAGCTTTAGGAGTTCCTCCTCCGCCATTAGTTCCATTTCCACCGCCCCCGGTTCCACCCGAGGCAGATGGTGCAGATGGCGAACCGCCACCTCCGCCACCACCGGCATAAGTTATTGCTGTTCCGCTAATTGCATTGGAAGATCCTTGACCACCCGTTCCGCAGTTACTAGATGGTGCTGTTGCGCCAGCTGTGCCTGCGCCACCGCCCCCGCCGCCACCTTGGCCCGGGTAAGAAGAATTATTTCCGGCTCCGCCGTTTTTTCCTTGAACTGTTGTTGTTTCTGTATCTACAGGAGTAATTGAAGGACTGTTTCCGGTTCCTCCACCACCATAAGCTGAGTTTCCTTGTTGTCCTGGGCCACCGGCACCTGAACCACCATTTCTTTTTGCTAAAGCTGCAGAATTATTACTAAATTGAGAAGTTGCACCACCACTGGATGTAACAGAAAGTCCTGTTCCAATAAGTGAACTGTCTGCTCCTTTGTTACAAGTTCCACCAGCTGCTCCTCCAGCACCTACAACAACGTTGTAAGTTACGCCAGATTCAAGAGTTGTTCCATCACTTCCATAATTTGTTCGATAACCGCCAGCTCCGCTGCCACCGGTTTGATAATCTCCGGAACCGCCACCGCCAGCAACTATTAACCATTGTCCTGTAACAGCAGTACTACCACCGCCTGATCCAAATCCTAAAACTTGATAACCAAAACTTGCCATATTTTATTCTCCTTATGCGTCGTTAGCTGCATCAGTAGTATAAAATATTTTTACTCCTAGAACTCTTGATTCGCCAGTAAAAGTATCGCTACCATCTGCTGCATCTCTATATAATTGAAAGTAAGTTTGCTCACCTGCTGCAGGAGAACCCGCAACTGTCATTGCACTACTTTCAGATGTAATTTGTTGATCTTCAACTGTTCCGATTCCAGCGTCTGTAACTTCTATTGCTGTTCCATATGCAACATCAATAGTATCGTTGTCAGCACATGCAACGCCTTGTAAACCGAAGATACAGTCACCTGTATTAGTTGTACTTGGAGACCAGTAAACTTGATAAGTTACTGTGCTTTCATTCCATGATTTTGGCATCGCCACTGTGAATTGTGTGTATTGTTTTGTACTAGCATCAAAATCCCATACTTTTAAATCTGGTCTTATTGCTGTTGTTTCTACTTGAGCTGCATCTGCAGGGTTAGTTGTTGGTCCGTACATAGCCGCAGCTGGGATCCACATAGTTTCTTTTCCTGCAATTTTAATTGCAGCGGTAGCTGATTTAAGAACACCAGATCCTTTAGGGTTAATATTTATATCAACATTAGTTTCACCTGTTGATGAAAGAGTTGGTCCAGCACCTGAAGCTGCGTTAGCTAAAGTAAATTCATTAACTGCTGAACCTGTAGCTGTTAAAAGAGCTAATTCATTTCCATTAGTATCTAAAATAGAAGTTCCTATTGTAGGAGATGTTAAAGTTTTGTTAGTTAAAGTTTGTGTATTTGCTGCTGTAGTTAAACCAAGATCAACAATATCTGGATTAGTACCATCATTAGCAGCTGCATAAATTGCTTTCCAATCCTTATCCCCAGCTGCCCAAGTAACCGAGCCTCCTGAACCTGAGACATATTTAAATTGAACTGTGTACGATCCACTTGTACTGTTTTTAACAAAATACCAAGTTTCTACGTCAATAGGAATTGTTACAATTTTATTTCCTGAAATTGTTTCTGGAGAAACTGCACCTAAAATAATTATTCTTGATGCAAGAGTAGCACCTGTTGATCCATCTGAAACTGCTAATGTTGTTGTATTTGCACCTGCTCCAGCAGCATTTAAAGTTTGAACCTTATATCCACCGGATATTTGTTCAAGCATTTGTAAATTAGTATTTGTGATGTCTCCCCATTGGCCGGCTTTTTCGCCAGTTACCATAAGTTCTACACCAAGACCGGTATGTGTGGATGCCATAATTTTGTTCTCCTATTAAGATGCTAACGTTACGTCTGTATAAGACGTATTGCCCGTAATGTCAACATTAGAAAATGATGTATTTCCTGTAATGTCAACATCTTTATACGCTAGCTCTCCAAAGCCTACAGTATTTAAACTAGCAGTAAATGTTTGCGCAGTCAACCCTATACTCATTTCTGTAGGACTAATTGATCCTACGCCAGCAGTAAATGTTTGTGCCGATAATCCTACAGACATTTCCGTAGGAGAAATAGATCCAACAGTAGCTGCAAAAGTAACCCCTGAAATATCTATAATTTGTGCGTCTGTTGCGTCTACTGACCCTATGTCAG
>Ga0080013_1003134_pt1 | contig 17980 bp, 15 predicted proteins | sample ETNvirenome_6_85_FD_69236 | JGI IMG/M metagenome (GOLD analysis project Ga0080013, IMG submission 69236) | Marine viral communities from the Pacific Ocean - ETNP_6_85 (SPADES assembly) (version 2) | ecosystem: Environmental > Aquatic > Marine > Oceanic | place: Pacific Ocean | collected 2013-06-19 | reverse complement strand
TGTCCCACATTAGAAAGTCTGTTTTTTGCCCAACCATATCTATTTACATCCATTAATGATTGTAAAATTATTGGATGTGTGTTTGAGTTAGAATCTAATCGTATTTGATTCTCTTTTTTAAATTCATATCTTACTTTATATCTAAATCTATCATTGGTAGAATGTAAAAACTGTTTTCTTAATTTACTTTCTGGATATGACATCATAGAAGATAATCCACCCACCATATTAGGGAATTTTCTTTCAAAATCACTTATTGGTGATAAATTATTACCTTGATAATCTACTCTTTTTAAATCAAGAGGCCACTTAAAATTCTTACCTTGTACGTTCTTATATTGTGATTCACCCAATTTAAAATTTTTCTTAAACCCGTCATTTACTTTAAAATTTAAATCAAAAAAGTTATAACTCGAATTTCTTTCTCCAAATGTCTTCTCAAATGGATATGTTTTATTTAACTTAAATCCTGTATTTGGGGATTTCATATTTAAAGTAAATCCTTTTGCATAATCATCTACGAAATAATCCGATTGTCCTAATTTAAGTTTGTATGGTTGAAATTTTGTAAATGATCCTGGTTTAAAATCCTTAGTGAATCCTCTTGCGCTATTATCTACAAAAGAATCGCTAGTACTTAATTTATTTAATTTAGATTTTAATTCTGATAATGCCATGATTATGCGTTCGCGGCTCCAATTCCTCTTATTGTATTAATTTGTTGTCTTGATTGTTCTGCTCTCTCTACTGAACCTACTCTCATATCTTTTCTCAGTGCCTTTAATTCTTCAATCATAGGTTTCATACTAAAATCTTGTGTGTTAACTGCAGTTTCTCCTGCGTGAATAGCCATTTCACCTCGTCTAACATTAGCCACCGTACCAGGATTCATTGTGGCTCCACTAACATCTGGAGATTTAGGAGTAGCACCTCCAATTAAAGTACCTGCCCCCGCACCAATTGCTACGACAGCCATACCCTTTGCAACTGATGCAATATCCCAAGCAGAAGTAAGTCCTCCTGACATTGCAGTTTTTATAGCTGGGCCTAATGCAACTAATAAACCGACTATTCCACCAATTATTGCACCCATGGACATAAAATTTCCTTTTGATTGTTCCTGTGCTTTATTAACACTTTTCTGTGCACCGACTATTTTAGATACTTCTCCTACTTGCATTCCCACTGCAGCTGCCAACGCTTTACGTTGAATAAGATTCATACTATTCCATTCCTGTTCACTACCAACCAACCGTACTATTTCTTTTTGGGCTCCGAGAGCATCTCCAGAAAGAGATAATTGTCTAAATTTATCAAGATTGATTTGTCTACCAAGTAATACTGAAGCTTCAAATTGTGCATTTATTGAACTTTCAAGATTTAAAGAACTTTCCATAGCTTGAAGAATTGAACCCATTTCCACTCCAACTTTCTTTGCTTGGATTGCCATCTTCATTAAATTTTTACCACTATCTTTTGTAAATTTAGCAAAATCTTCAGAACTTGCTGACATTGATTCAAATACTGCTGCGGGTGATACACCTTCAAGTCTTGCCATATCGGCAACTTCTCTTTGAACAGTCAATAATTGTTCTTTTGACTTACCACTTGTGGCAGTTTGTAATTTTAAAAGTTTTGCAGATTGGTCAGCAGCAATTCCATATTGTTTACTAAGTCGTAACATCTGACCTGCATGCATGGCCGTTATATCATTTATATTACCAAATTCCGATGTTAGTGCCGCAACACCTTCAGCATTTACTGCAAGTGCTCCACCTAGTTTTAATGTTTGAGTATAAGCTAATCCAGTTTGATTTGCAAATTTAAATGACGACATTACCCACTTGGCTAATATACCTACAATCACTGCTCCTATCGCAGCGAAACCAATTGCTTTCATATTTACTTTTTCAAGATTAATCGCTGTTTCTGCAGATTCGTCGGCTACATCTTTTTGTACTTTAGCTCCTTTTTTCTGGTTCTGCCATATCTTCTTCCGTTCCTTAGCAGATTTCCCCATGCTTTTTGCGGACAATTGGAAAAAGTCACTCCAACTTTCTTTAGTATGTTTTGGTAATTCTGTCTCTTCTGCTAAATCTGGAATCATAAAAGCTTCTTTAACTCTTGCACCAATTTTATTTTTTAGATCATCTTCCCACTTTTCAATTGGTATCATTTTAGATAATAATCCACCAACTATTGGTATTTGTCTAATCAAGTCTTGCATATATTTTACTGGTTTTAAAAATTGTTCAGCAGTCTCTTTAGTTATATCATGGGCTTTCTGTAATCTATCTTGTAAATCTTGTTGACTTCTTAAATATTTTATTTGATCATCAACTTCTTTATCTTTTATGTTCGCATTCTGTTTTCTCAAATTAAAAATTAATTTTGATAGATTTAACGATTGGAATTCAGACGTACCAATAGCTTCCATATTTTGTTGTATAGTTGCTGAAGCATCAACTACCAGAAATAAAGATTTTGCTAATTTTTGAGCATTCTTATTCTTATCTTTACCATATTTGACTATTAATCTTGATGTTTGTTTTAAAAATAGTTCAGACTGATTTATTCCTTTCATTGTTTTAGCTAAATCTACAGCAATGTCTGCCTGCGCTTGAAATTCTAAACTTACAGCTTTATAATCCTTTTTATAAGCTTCTAATTCTTTTCTTTGTACCCGTAAATTTCGTAAAGTTTTGTCCTGAGCTTGAGATAGGTTCTTACCTAGTTTTTCTAAAGCTTTGATTTCCGCTTTTACTTGTTTTATTGAGGCTTGGATGTTTTTTTCTGCCATTATTTACCGTATATTAAATGGCCTTTGTTGGCCAAGGTTGAAAAATTAATAAACTAATTAATATGTAAAAATTAAAGACGTGCTAACGCAGAAAGTCTTGCATCAAGTTCTGGATCTTCTTTTCTACGTTTTTCAACATGTTTTTCAAGATCCGATTCTAAGTCAGCACTTTTCTTCAACATCTTTTTCATTGCAGGGTCTGCAGATAATAGTTTTGCTATCTGTTTCCCTTTTCTTGAAGCTAATGCTCGAAGGAATTTACCGACAAACTCTTTTAAAACAGTTTCATTCTTATATTTGTATTTTACCATATTAATTTTATACCTTGAATTGGTTACGTATAAATATACAAAAATCTATTTTTTGAACTTAGGCACTTTTGCAGCCCGTTGTTGTTTTTCTAATTGTTTAGCTTCTTCTTCGTAGGTTGAAGAAAGTTTTTGAAGATACCATCTACGTAAATAGACTGGCATTGAGTATAAGTCATGAAAGGTAAAACTACCCTTTCCATAATACATTAAATCAAATATTTGTTTGTGTATTTCTAGTTTATAACTTAACGGAAGGCCAAAAAAACTGAACCGTCATAGGGACGGTTATTTCTACCCCCTCTCCACCATCATCTATAACAATATCCATATCTATATCTGGGGTTATTTCTTGATAATGACTTCTAAAAGCTTGTGAGTCTTGTGTGAAAAACTCATTATCTACAAAGTTATTAACAAATGCTCGTTCAGAATTACCATCTACTGAAACTACCATCTTTTTAAATCGTGTTGTTACCTCTTTGGAAACTCCACCACTTACTTTAGCAAGTGCTTCTAATTCCGTAGTAACATCCCTCTCATCACCATCCGTTAATAATTTGAATTCAATTGTTCTTTCTGATTGTGGAAGTTTAAAACTAAATAAATTCTTCCCTTTTTCTTGTTTAGAAAAATCTATTTTTTTATCTTTTAATGTAGTTAAATCAAAAGTATGTTCTTTAGATTGACCTTGACTATCAGCATAATCAAAAGTGTATTCTTTACCATATGCAAGAACCCTTGCAGCGATAAATAATGCATTTTTATCACCAATCAACATACTATTTGTATTGATTTTCTTATCAACTATCAAAGCGTCCAATAATTTATCTAACACAATACCTTTTTGAATAAGATTTTGTGAAGTTAAAATATCTTCTTCTTTGGCAGTCATGTATTTTATTTCAATTTGCCCTGAAGATAATGGGTTGTCCTCGGAATAATAATATCCCTTTGAGGGCAAATCCACTACTTCCGTAGGGAATTTATTCTCTGCCATGTGTACTCCTATTGGATTAGAGTTATAACCTAATTATAACTATTTTTAAAACTATAAATTTTTAATTATTTTTTCGGTGCGAATTTCTCTTTGATTGGTTTAAGAATCATATCGAAAAGAATATCGTCATATTTTGTTGGTGTAAGTTTCACGATTTTTTCAATCGCGTAAATACCAACCAAAACATATTCCCAATTTGCTGCTATCCATTCACTCATTTTTATTCTCCGTTTTAATTAGAATTGTAAGATTGCGTAGTCGTACCGCAATGTTAATTCAATATCTACTGGATCTGTTCCATTTGCAAAATCTACATCATTGAAGTTAACATCTTGTGCCCACGCACCTTTTAATGTCCATTCTTCAACAATATCTCCTACTGGACCCAATAAATTAAATGTAATATCTTTCTTATAAAAATCTGAGTATCCATCACGACCTGTTACTGATTCGTGGGATAATCTCACCCATTCCATACATGCTTGTGCGGCGGATGGTACAATAGGATCATATAATGTAAGTGCTAATGGTTGCCACTCACCTTTACCTTTAATGTATCTCTTTACATTAATATGGTCTAATACTATTTCTTCAAATGTTATTTGGGGTCTTGCTGCAGTTTTTATTAAATATGCGGGTAGACCTTCAATATACATGACATACCGGTTTTTAGTTTTTGGTTCAAACGGTGTGAACATTATTTCTGAAGGATCAATTAACTCTGGCATTTCCAATTCTCCTATTGTTAAATTCTGTACATTTTGTACTTCAAGTATAAATATCAAACAATTTAAAAAAAATGAATTTCTAAATATGTCAATTCATAGAAGTTTTTTAGAAGTTTTATTAGGCAATAAAAAACCCCACAATTTGCAGGGTTTCTTATCTCGATTTTTCGAATTAGTCTGGGAACGATGCTCCTGTGGGTAATACCACGAAGTCAAGAACAATAAATTCCGCTGTTCTCGTAGGTTGGATAAATATCTGTCCTACAAGACGGTTTCTATCAACAACATCAGGAGTGTTATTGCTATCGTCCATCACTACTCTAAATGCGTTCAAACCACTATTGGCCTGTACACTTTCAAGGTATGGATTAACAATATTCAAGAAACGATTCCTTGTTGCTGTTGTGTTCTGTTCGAAAACTAAATATCTTGAGGATGATGCGATGAATTTCTTCAATGCAATCAACAATCTACGAACATTAATCCTATCAAGTGCTGAAGGTTTAGACTGAAGTGTCTTCTGTCCAAATACCGTTACACCTTGACCTGGGAATGTTGCAATTGGATTAACTCTATTTTCATACAGTTTATCTCTCTCAGCGTGAGTTAATCGTGTTTTAGCTTCTAATACTGAAGTTAAACCACCACGATTTAGACCAGCTGGTGCAAACCATTCGTGTGCTATCTTATCTGTAAAAGAGATTACACCTGGTAGAACAACTGAAGGTGGCACCCAAACAGGTAATTGTGTTTCAGAATCAACTACTTTAACCCAAGGAAAATAAGTCCCTGCGTAATTAGTATCTAATGCACTTATACCGTTTGTTGCGTTATCAATTGAATCACTCCATGCAAAACCATCTAATACATAGAAAGCATCACCACGAGCTTCAATTTTTGAAATTGCGTGGTTGGTCACTGCACTATGTACAATTGAACCACCTTTACTATGAAGTACACCTGGGATAGCCAATAAATTAATATCGAACTCATCAGGATTACTTATAGCATTGATTGCTCGTTTGTATGCTACAGAACCACTTGCTGCCGCGGATGATAAATCAAATCCTTGTGTGTTTGTACCAGAAATATCATTTCCAGTAGCTTTAATCACAGTTGGATCATCACCATCAAATCCCCATTGTAGAGGCATTACAAATTTCCTCTGTGCAATGTCTGAATTTGCTAATGTTATTGCTGTTGAACTATTTGCTGCCGTAGAAACATTTAAGTCTCCTGCTGCGTTATCATCACCATTCATATTTGCTAATGAAAATACACTATTTGAACCTGTGGTTGCATTATAAGGAATAGGAGCTAAATACTCTCTATTATCCTTTAACTTATAATCAAAACCATAAAATACGTTTTGGTCAAAATCACCAACACTATTTTTCTGTTCTGATTTAAATGTTATTGTAGGTACATTAGCACCTAATACTGGATTATTCACTGCTTCAAATCCAAAAGGTACTACTGTTTTAGCCAAGTTCTTAAGGTCTGCATAATCTCCAACACGAATCCATTTAGATTGGTTTGGCCAATCACCTTTATAGGTTAATTTACCATTTGAATCAATTTCAACAAATCTATCACCAATTTTTCTTGCGAAATAGTTGTTTGAAGTTCTATCAAAATTACAATTATCAAACTGTTCAAGAACTATATTATCATCTGCTTGTGCTGGGTTATTTTTTCTTACCTGTACAGAGAATTCACCATAATCCGAACCAGGAATTGAACCAGCCGCTTTAATATTCAATACACATACTTTAAATTCTTCATTCACACTTGTTCCGTGAGATAATGAATAAATTCTAAATAAGTTATTGTATGAACGAGTTGCTGTTGCTCCTTGGTCAATTACGATTGGTGTTCTTGCCACAGAATAATCACTATTACCTGTCCAAGTTGCTGCTACACCAGTTGCTCCATATTGTGCTGAATATCCAGTTCCACTTACAAAATCTTGTCCAGCCGATGCGGATGAACTACCTGTTACTGATAATCCAGTCCAAGACTGATGATTATTGTGTGCAGTTTCTTTAAATATTTTGTAAAGGTATACATTTGATGTATTGTTCATTGGATCAGAACTAATCACTTTATCAATAAACAAATCACTTGATGTTGCAAATGATGCACTTATTGTTTCATGATATGTTCCAGCTGTATTAGTAGAACCACTTATGTGTATTACAAAATCGCCAGCCGTAGTGGCATCACTATAATATCCTTTGACTTGTTCTACACCACTTCTCATTACTCGTGTTCCATCAATACCAGCTGCTCCAGCACCACGTGAAGGTGCTAAAACTGCTATTAAATCTTCGTTGGATGAACCACTTGCAACTATATTAACATAATCTGTCTTATATCCACCAATACCAAGAACTCTAACTATTGTTACAGAACTGGCACTTTTAAGATATTCTTGAACTGTGTAGGGAACATAATAATCTTCACTTACTTTTCCAAATGTATTTTCAAATTCTTGAAAATTACTAAGTATAGTTGGTGTGAATGCTGGGCCCTTTTCAGTCGGCCCGATTATTGCTGCCCCAATATCAGAAATACCTTGTGGTAGAAAAGACAAGTCCCGCTCTTCCGTAAAAACGCCAGGACTTACTATTCTTTCCGCCATTATTTTTCTCCCAATTTATGAGGTTGTTTTAATACAAATTAAGGTTACATATAAATATAAGCCAAATTTCTCAAACATTAGTTTTGGGGAGTAAATTTACCTGATTCTACATCAAGATTACCAATTCCGTACTTATCTGTCATCTTTTTTACAATTCCTTGTTCAGATTCTCTAGCTTCATCATATGCAACTAACAATTTCTGTTCATTAGATTCTATATTTTCTAATTCTCTTGTTAATTGACTACGTTGTAAAGCAATCTGTCCAAGTTGTAAAGCTAAACCTTGGTATTTTTCTTGTAAAGATTTAATCTCTTGAATCTCTTCTTCAGGTACTACTACCTCTTTATTTTTCTTTTCTTCGGCCACGTTAAAACCTCCATTTTGTTGTTATTAAATATATCTAACTATAAATATCTAATTAGATTTCAAATCATCAATTTCTTTTTTCAGTTCTTTAATTGATTCTATCAGAACGGGGACTAATTTATTATAATCCACCGATTTAAATTTTCCTCTACCCTGCAATCCTTCGTGTTCTTTCACAAGTTCAGGAATAACTTGTTCAACTTCTTGTGCTAACACACCTATATCGTGTCCTCTATCTTTTCGTTTCCAATCATAATCAACACCACGAAGTTGCATCACTTCATTTAAACCATACTTTGTATCTGTAATATTTTCTTTCAAATTCATATCAGATGCTACTGTTGAAGAATAAGCAACTATGTCTGCGTCTGCGTGAAATGTTCCGCCCGCTGTAAATTGAAATTCTTCAATCATATTTTGATATACACTAATCTGACCATCAGAACCAGTTCCAAAATTGAAACAATCATTATTATCATATCCAACTTTAAGACCTGTATTTAATACTGAGGTAATAGCTGTTTGAGCTGGTGTAATACTTAATGTACTTCCAGCTCCACCACTAATACCAGTTCCTTGTGCTGATAATCTTAAATTTTCACCATTCGCTTCTATACCAGTATCTGCGATATCACTTGCATCAAAATCAAGTGTAACAGAACCACCAAGTGTTACAGAACCACCAGTTTTTAATCCATCTCCAGCAGTTATGGTTACGGCATCTTCTGCAAGTTTTGCTATTGGAATTTCATCATTATCAATCTGAGCTACTATATTAGCCGCGGTTGTATCATCAACATCCGCACCACTTATTGTTCCACCATTAATCGCATTACCACTTATTTGGTCAGCGGCTAATGTTAATGTACCACCACTAACATCTAAAGTTTTACCTGAACCAACTGTAATATCTGAAGTTGCTATTGTTGCCCCATCTACAGTACCACCATTAATATCTACAGTAGTTATAGAACCTAAATCTGCTACCGTGTTTCCAGCGTTTGTCCAAGCACCATCTATTTGTGTAAAATCTATTCGTGATGCACTTACTGAATTTACTGCTACGTGAGCAAATGAACCAGTTGAAGTGGATGAACCACTAATAGTTGTTGCATTAATTGTTAATAAATCTGCTCCATTATCTGTAATAGTTACATCACCACCATCAACATCTATCGCCAAATCTCCAGCGAGATCCATAGTTAAATTAGAATCATTTGTAATCGTATCTGCTGTAAGTACTAAACCATCTATTGTAAAATCTGTTGTAGCGTCAATAGTCGTACCTTTAATTGTTGTATGAGATGCTGCTCCAATAGCAGTTCCGTCAATTGCTCCACCATTAATATCTACCGTAGTAACACTACCTAAATCTGCCCATGTAATACCAGCTGCGGTTGAGTTTCCATCTACTGTACCATTCCAAGTACCACCATTAATATCAGGACTTGTTAAAGTTTTATTTGTAAGTGTGTCGGTTGAACTAAGAGTTACTAAATTAACTTCTGCATCTTTCAATCCACCAATCCATCTATCTTCACTTACATCCCAAAGTAATGAACCTGTTTCTGTTGTATCGGCATCATTTATATAAAGTCCACCATCTCCTGCTGCTGAACTAGCATTTAATGTAACAATTCTATCTCCAATATCTAAATTTGAACTTGAAACATATGTTAAATTTCCTCGTACTTCCATACCACCAGTTACAATAATTCCTGTAAATGATCCAGAGGCTGGTGTTGCTGCACCAATAACTGTTCCATCAATTGCTCCACTATCTATATTAACATTAGTCATAGCCTCATCAGAGAAATCTACTGATCCAGCTTGTTCATAAGCTCCAAGTTTAGTAACTGTTAAAGTATCTGTACTAAATGTAAAATCACTATCGTCTGATAAGACTCCAGCTGTTCCAGCGAATACAACTCTACCACTTGATAATCCGTCTGCGGTGATTGTCGCTGCTCTTAAATCGTGAGCTCCTATATCTAAATCTCCACCTGCAGTTAGTGAAGTTATACCATCAACTGTTCCACCATTTATATCTACGGTAGTAACACTACCTAAATCTGCTACCGTATTTCCAGCGTTTGTCCAATTACCTTGAATATTATCAAGTTCTATTCGTGATGCACTTACTGAATTTACTGCAATGTGTGCAAATGAACCACTTGAAGTGGCTGAACCACTAATAGTTGTTGCGTTAATTGTTAATATATCCGCTCCATCGTCTGTAATAACTACATCTCCACCATCAACATCTATCGCCAAATCTCCAGCGAGATCCATAGTTAAATTAGCATCATTTGTAATCGTATCTGCTGTAAGTACCAAACCATCAATTGTAAAATCAGTTGTAGCGTCAATAGTCGTACCTTTAATAGTAGTATGTGATGCTGCTCCGATTGTAGCTCCATCAATACTTCCACCATCAATATCTACCGTAGTAACTATTCCTAAATCTGCAACTGTTCTACCTGCGTTTGTCCAGTTATTACTAAATGACAAACTTGAACCATCGTCTGCACTAATTGTATCTAGTGCTATATCACCCACATTAGTAATGTTTCCATCACTAAAAGATGTGGCGGTTGTGGATGCAATTACAAGAGTTCCATCATCCGTAATTGTGTTATCGGTAATGACCGTTCCACCAATTGTGAAATCAGTTGTTGCATCTATCGTTGTACCCTTGATTGTAGTATGTGAAGATGCCCCAATAGTCGTTCCATCTACAGTTCCACCATCAATGTTAGCCGTTGTTACTGTTCCTAAATCTGCAATAGTTGTTCCATTAAAAGTACTATTCTTACCAACAACAATTTGTTCTGAACTATCAGTAGTAGTGAACTTTATATAAGAAGTTCCGCCCTCGTTAATATTCAGTGCATCTGCTAAATTGTCCGTAAGAGTAATCTTGTTTAATGTAGTATTACCACCAAAATTAATATCTAAACCAACAGCTGCATCATCAACGCTTAAACTATCAGCATTTATATCGCCAACATTTGTTATATTACCATCACTAAAAGATGTAGCAGTTGTAGAAGCAATTACAAGAGTTCCATCGTCTGTAATTGTATTATCTGTAATAACAGTTCCACCAATTGTAAAATCAGTTGTGGCGTCTATTGTTGTACCTTTAATTGTTGTATGAGATGCTGCTCCAATAGCAGTTCCGTCAATTGCTCCACCATCAATATCAACATTGGTCATTTCGTGGTCTGCAAAATCAAATTCTACTGCTCCATCTCCACCCAAAGTAATTTTACCTGCTGCGTGTGTTAATGTTACATCACCACCATCTAAGTTAATAACTCCACCACTACCTAAATGTATATCATTCCATCCTTTACTTGAACTACCTAAATCATAAGTTGCATCTGCGTTTGGAATTAAATTAGAAGTAATATCTGCACCAATACTAATAGAATCTGTATCTGCGTCTCCGAGGGTTAAATCTCCACCTATAAACGCATCTCCTACGATATGAAGTTTAGAACCACTAATGGTTGAACCACTAACATCACCACCACCGAAACCAAATCCTGTTGCATCTACTTCCAAGGTACGTGCAACCGTACCATCTTTTTCTACAAAGTGAATACTGCCCGTAGATACATATAATTCTTTCCAAGCTCTCGCAGTATTACCTAAAGTATAGGTATCTGTATCGTCAGGTATAAAGTGAAAACTTGCAGTTGCAGTACTTATAGACTGCGACATCACAAGCATTGACCCCGTGGAATGTACTAATATTCCTTTCGGATTGTGTAAATCGTTGTTTGTTAATACACTATGTTTCTTTGCCATTTCTTATTCCTTCATATTACGATACGATTGATTCACCATCTTCTGTTATTAATGGGACAAAATTTAATATTGTAACATCTTCACTTCCATCACTACTTTGATCCCAGACTACCATTTGTTCCATAAGTGCTGTGATAGAATATCCACCTTCTGCAAACTTCCCATCTACGTTTAAAGAACCAGTTATTTGAACTGGATTATTTATTCTATCTAAACCTATATATGATATATTTGCCATATTATGTTATCTCCAAAACACTACAAAATATTTGTATAGTAGATGATGCATCTGCAACACATTTTAAAACATCTGCAGTTTCTAAATTTACTGGTTTATCCAATACTACCGTTGCACCTTTTGGTACTGTTAAATTTTTTGCTATATAAAAATCACTTCCCGCACTGTCGTCTGTTACATAAATATCAGCAGTTCCATCATTTGTACCATGAACATTTGATAAATATATTGCGTGTATTACTGCGGTTGTTGAACTTGCCGTTGTATAAATTACTGTTTCACTTGAACCAACTGCCACTCCCGCATTTTTAAATGTATTTGCCACTCTTTATCCTCCGAAAACTATACTAAACACTACTGCATTAGGATCCGATACATTGGCCAATGAAGAACCATCTCCAACATAGGATCCAGTAAATGAACCAGTGAGATGTGTACTACCCACTGCAGAATTATTTAATACGGTGCTACCTGTTATTTGATTTAAATGGGCCGAACTGCCCGAAACTACGACTTTTTTCCAGTTTGGCATTCTATATATTCTCCTTAATTGCGGTTGGTTACTTCACTTGAAGCCCACTTCCCATCATCTGCCAAAGAGATGGGCCAGCATTAGGTTATTCCTTTAAATGTTCCCTTGCTAACTTATACTCGTCTCTTAATTTACGAGTAACTTGTAATACTTTTGGAATATCACTTCCTTTATGTGGCGACTCCGCCAATAAACCTAGTAAAAATTCTATTTCTTGAAAAGACAATGGGTGTATATATGCCTTTCCTTTAACTATCTTAACACCACCCTTAACATTCAGTGCCATAATGTAACCTCTTATTTATTAAGACCAAATCCAAATATCTCCAGCCACAGTTCGTGTTCCGTCGTGTGCGGCAGTTTGTACATATATCATACCCCGTCTTGAAGCTGCATCAGTACCAAAATCACTTGGATTTTGTATTGCTCCACCTTCATAATCATCTGGAGGTAATGCCGATTGTGAAACAGACACTACAAATTGTCTTGGTGATGCTGTAGTTGCACTTCCTGAAGTATCGTCAGCCGCTGTTAATGACCATCTTGAATAACTGTCATCATAGAAAAGTGCTGAACCAATACCAGCTGCTCCTGTGTTAGCAATAAGTCCAGAATCTCCACTCGATGAACCACTTGCTAGAATAATAAATCTATCAGCGACTCTTAAATTAGTTGTATCAATTGTAGTCAATGAACCATTCACATCTAAACTACCAGGGATAGTAACAGTAGTATCACCCTTACCTACAGTCACTCCTGTTGCATTTGTTCCACCAATTGTTATTGTGGATGATGCGTCAATATCTATAACTCCACCAGCATCTACATCAATACCACCAGCTGTCGCATTTATGTCTATTGCTGCTGCATCTGTACCTTGGGTATTAGTAACCACAATAGTTTCAGATGTACCTTGATTTGTAAGTAATCTAATAGCGTTAGCTTCGTCTGTTTTACTTGCTACTAATACTTGACCACCAGCAATATCAATATTTTTACCTGCCGCGGCATCTATATCAACACCACCAGCCGTTGAAGTCAATGCTATTCCAGCTTCACTTGTTCCGGCGTCATTAACTACTGTAATTGTCTGTGATGCCCCTGCATCTGCGTGAAGTTTAATTGCATCTGCTGCATTTTCATTAGCGGTGACTACAAATCTTCCACCTTCTGCCCATAAATCTTTAGCATCATTCCATGCTAATCCAATACCACCGGCTGTTGCGGATAATTCAATTGCCCCCGCATCATCAGAACCATCAGTAGTTCCTTCATCATTCACTATCTGAATTGTTTGGTTTGCTCCAACATCTGCGTGAAGCTTAATTGCATCTGCTGAATTTACAGTTGAAGAAAGAGTATGGTTTCCACCCGTAGCATTAATTGAACCACTTATATAAACATCATTCCATCTTTGACTATTACTACCAAGATCAAATGTATCATTTCCGTCTGGTATAATTGATGAACTAACATCTGCCGCAAAACTAACAAAATCTGTTGTGGCATCTCCGAGAGTTAAATTCCCACCAATTACAGCATCTCCGTGTACTTTAAGCCAACCAAATGACCCCGAAGAAACAGCGGAACCTGAAAAGTGGTTTTTCGAATCATTTTTATCATATAATATTGTAGGAGAATCAAATTGTAGAACTGTGTCGGCTTCAATATCAAGTTGTCCATCAGCAGAAGAACTTATTTGTAATGTAGCATCTCTAAACGAGAGCCCCATAGCTCCATTTAATAGTAATCCTATATTGTGAACGTGTGTTAGAGATACATCATCATTCACACCAAAGGCCAACACTTGACCATCAGTATTTAATGCTACTGTCGGTGTAGTTATTTCTAATTCTGTAGTTGCAAGTATATCAAGCTGATCCCCTGTTGACGAATATATAGCCTCATTAAAATCTGTACCAAATCCAAACCTATTTGTTGAATTTAACAGTAAACCAGACCCATCAGTATGAGTCAATGTTGTGTCTTGATCATCTCCAAAATAAAGCTTTGAACTATCTGCAAAATACGCATCAGACCACTCAAAATATTGAGTTCCTAATGCACCACCATCGGGGGTTACAGGTACAATATCTCCACTTGCTGATATATCATTTAATTCTGCCGTACTCCCTGAGACTACGACTTTTCTCCATTGAGCCATTATTGTTCTCCTATTAACGAACTAATAGTTCGTACTATTAATAAATATAAAATTTATAAATTATTCCACTTTTCTTCTACTTAAATCTTTAAGAAACTTCATTTTCATATCCAAAGTAGAATGCATCAGAGCCTGAGTAGTAAATTCCCCCTGCTACTGCAGTAGGTGTTGTTGTTCTTGCTCCTAATATCGCTACTTTATTTTCAATTTTAAACATTAGTGCATCACTATTATCAAAAATATCAAATCCACCACCAGTTGATTTCCAAAAGAAATCTGAACCAGTAACACTTAATGCACCACCACTTTCATTCCAATTTGTACTTCCATAGACCAAATCATCGGTTATTGACAGTTCTCCAACCTCTAATCTTCCAAATGATCCTGTTGAAGTAGCTGAACCACTTATATTTCCACTAGCTAATGTAGCACCTACATACTGATATACTGTCATGAACAAATACTCACTATCAGTAGGATCAACAGAGGAATTAGTAAACTGTACTACTCCTGTCTTATAGTCAAAAGTATAATCATTAGTTGAAACAATATCATCCCCATCTAATGAACCCGTTTGTAAACTTCCACTTACAGTAGATGATTTATATAACGCCGCCAAATATCCTGGTGTAGTATCTTCCGTTATGGAAGTTGCTAAAGATGCAATTGAATATTTAGGTGATATAAAATTAACTTGTTGGTTATCATCAATTAACTGTGCACCAATTCCGCTATCACTTCCTGTTGGGTCTAAAAAGAACCAAACTTCATTATTAGTACTTGATTTTGTTAATTTTTGTCTATACCAATACTTCATTACAGATTTACCACTAGTAGAATATGTTGAATTAATATCGGCACTCCCACTATATGGTAATCCAGAAGATGGAATCAAATCGGATTCAGTATATATTTCTACTGAACCTAAATCAAATACATTTGTAAATGATTCTTGTGCACTTGTAAGAGTATCGTGAGTATATCTTCTCGACGCTAATAATCTACTTGACTTAGATCCTGAGTCTATTTTTGCCATTTCTTATCTCTAACTAAAAGTTAATGTAATGTCATCTATCGGGGTTGGATCTCCCTTATATCTAACTATCACGTAAAGTTCATTATCACTACTATCTAAATACATTCCATCTGCATTTCTTATTGGTACTGTATATGTTCCACTTACTATACTACCACCACTATTTCCATACAAACTAATTGCTGTACTAAATGGATTTTTAAAATTATCTGCTGCTATATCTGTTTCTATTGCATTGCTTGTGGTTTTTACGGGATCATAAATTCTTGCAACACTCAAAGAACTATTATTACCACTTCCATTACCAGAACTCTCAAATAATAGTGCACAAGAAATACCATTTGTTGTTGCGTTCCAAGCTATCAATGTATTATTGTTAAGATTAACAGTCATACTCGAATACGTACTACCATCTGTTTGGAATCTTCTAATATAATATTTGTATGTTCCGCCACCAAAACTCGCTGGATACCAATATCTATAATCTCCACCTGGGTCTACTAAGTAACCTGGTTTTACTTGTAAGTCATAGTCACCTAACTGATTTCCACCTCCAGTTAATTGATATGAGGTAGTCCAAGCAGTTCCATTAAATGCTTGTACGTTATCTGCTAATACTATTCTAAAATCTTCACCACTAAATGTTTCAGTTGTTCCTTGTAATGTACCACCATCATATCCTTGTGCCCTACCATATATTCCTAAACTACCACTAGCTGCTGTTTGTCCGAAATCTCCCGCTGTATGATAAGATATTGTTTGTGTATCTAATGTAGATTGTGAACTATTTCTGTTTCTTGCCTTTGTGGCCACGGTAAATGATGTATCAGCAACTCCTGTTTGATCTATACTATCTGAATTACCACTATCAAAACTAACCGAAGCTGTAACTATTGCTATATCATCATATCTCGGAACTCCACTATCCACTGCCGTAGTTCCATCACTTTGAAATAATTTACCACTTGTTTGTACTGTTCCACCACTTGTAGAAATTGTATCACCTGTTATTGAAACACTACCACCTGCCGTTCCAGTTCCAACTGATGATGCGGCCATATCCACTAATGTGGTTGTGGATGGATACATTGGATTAAACAATCCTGTAATCTTTGTAGATACTTCAAATGTAGAATCTATCAAATAAGGAACACCACTCAAACTTCTTGAGGTTGCAGTTAATGCTTTATGAGTTGTACCAACATCTGCCAATGAATTAGTTCCAATATCTGAATCTATTTGGTCTATTGGTGCCCAAAATCTATTTTTTGCAGTTCCACTTTTAAAAGTATATACTGATTGAGAACCACTCTTAATCCCTACTGCCAAATCATGGTATCTATAATAACCACTTGAAGATACACTTGTAAAACTACCCGAAGTAGCATGCCATTTTCTTGATAGAGAACCACTCATTGTAGAAATTCCACCAACATTCTCAAATTTTCCATCTTGGTATGCTGCTGGTATAACTGCTGGGTTTACCGTGTTCATTTTTGCCAACTCCACACCATTAGTTGTTCCAAAACTTGTCAGAGTTTCATCATAATAAGATTGTGTGGTAAATTTATTAGATGACTCATCTGGTGCAGTATTTGTATTAATATCACTAAACGATTGTGTGGCCACAACTCTAATCCCAAATGTATTTGCATTTCCACTTGATAATGAACCTAATCCAAACAATTCTGAATCGACGGATGACGATGCTTGTGATGAACCTGCAGAATTAGAATCAAAATCTACATAATGTGTTCTACCATTATCGTGATATACTGAAATACCATTAAAAATTGTTGCCCCAACACTCGTCCATCCTTTGTGAACCAAATAATTTAAAGTTGTGTTACTTACAGAAGTATAATTTGTTGGTAAATAACCATTAATTGAATCTGTCGAACCTAAACTATTCTCATTTGTATCAATACTATTATAATACTTGTTATTTGGTACTGTATCTGATACATCTAAAGAATGACTTAATATACCAGACATAAATCTTAAAATTTCACTTATATGGGTTGTATTATCAAAATTCTGAAAATAACTACCACTTAATCCATTATCCCAAGTATTGGATGTTGGATAACCAGTTTGCATATTATTACTGAATATTGCGGTTGATGATGTTAGTGGTGTGTTTACTTTTAAAGTTGAACCTGATATAACTACTGACCCAGTTACGCTTAAACTACCTGTAAATTCGTGTGTGTCATCTAATGAATCACCAAATATATGTGAACCACTTGCAAAACTTTGAGTTAAATAAGTTACCGATGAAGAAACTATATAGGTTTCGGCTATTATATCTCCAGTAACTCTCATATCTCCCAATACTCTACCACC
>Ga0080013_1003133_pt1 | contig 17992 bp, 8 predicted proteins | sample ETNvirenome_6_85_FD_69236 | JGI IMG/M metagenome (GOLD analysis project Ga0080013, IMG submission 69236) | Marine viral communities from the Pacific Ocean - ETNP_6_85 (SPADES assembly) (version 2) | ecosystem: Environmental > Aquatic > Marine > Oceanic | place: Pacific Ocean | collected 2013-06-19 | reverse complement strand
TGTTTGAGACATCCGATGATATAGAGATTTTTAACAAAAAAGCAATCTATGTTTATCTCCGTGAAATAACTGGACTAAACACCAAGCAGATAACAAATTCCCTCACAAAGATACGCAAAAAGTATCGTGTTGTAAGAAGTGAGTGGGATAATGGTGAAATCTAGATAGAAACTATTTAGTTAGTAGGAGATAGACAATGCCGTTACCTAAAAGACCATCCCGATTTTTCGGTTCATTGAATAATTTTAGATCATCGGATATTAGTACTAGATTTATTGATCCCCGGCAAGGCAGGGGCGACGCGGCAACTAGAGATACCATTACAACGGTCGCTAGCCGCTATACACGAAACTCCTTAGAGCGACAAGGGAATATCTTCAAAGCAGAGGTTTTGGCGGTGCAGTCCGGCATTCCCGCGGCAAATCTCTACCCGGAATTGCATGTTAACTCCAATACCACAATGCCAGAGATCCCGGGCGCAGAAGATACAAGAGTCATACCCGAATACTTTCTTTTCTTTCTCCAAATGGAGATCGATTCATTTTTACCTCACGCCGACTCGATCGAAGATCTTAGTACTCGGGCTAAATTGATGTCGAGTAAGGGAAGGGCTATTTCCCAAGTACCTGCGGCCCAGTTTGGACCAGTAGGCGCCGGGGATATTGTTAGGGTGTATTTGCCCCATCAAAATTCATATAATGGCGCGAAAGTTGTTGGGGTTTCTGTTAGGAATAGTATGGAGCCGATAGTTGTGGACCCTGATCCTGCGCAGCACTTTGGCACTCCACTGGGCGCCGCCCTCGCGATCGATAATCGATTTGTTGCTGGTTATAACCCGGGCCAAATTGCATCCTATACTGCATCGCGCGGCACAAGGGGACCACCTGAATCTGTCACTGTCTTCTCTCCGGAGGTTTTAGCTCAAAGATTACCGGGTGTTGATGTTTCGAATCACCAGCCTCCCGGAACTTTAAATTGGGGTGTAATGAAAGAAGAGGGCATCCGGTGGGCTATCATAAAAGCAACCGAGGGGGCTGACTTCCTCGATCAGAGTGTTGAAACGCATGCCGCTCATTTAGTTTCTAATAATTTAAGATTCAGTTATTATCACTTTGCCCGACCAGATCTGGGATCTCGCGATCCCATCGAAGACGCAGAAGGCGAGGTTGCTTTTTTCTTATCAACAATTGAAAGTCTTCCCACCCCGACGCTGCCGCTGGTTTTAGACATGGAGAAACCTGCCCCACACCTCACACATCCCCAGTTAGCTGATTGGATGTTACATTTCTTGTCTAGACTCAAGGCAGCCTCCCCCGGGCCACCCATAATCTATGTGGGATCTAATTTTATGAGAAACATAGTATCTGTTAATAGTCTCCCGGCCGCCAGAAAAGACGAGTTTCTTCAATACCCCTTGTGGCAGCCCAGATATGCTGCCCAGTCAAGGAGGAGTTTTATTGAAGGGCCAAACAGGGTTGCCCCACCGTGGGAAGATGCAGGGCCAACACAAACAGGCAAAGACGCCGATTGGACAATTTATCAGTTTACGGGATCTGGCCGATTGCGAGGTACTCCAAATCCAATAGACATAAACGTTGCCAAACCCAGTTTGTTTACCTTAAACACCACCAACTGGCTAGCCAGACGTCTACCAGGCACAAGATGAGAATGAAATATTATAACCACATATTCATTTTACAGGAGCATTACAATGCCGTTACCTAAAAGACCATCCCGATTTTTCGGTTCATTGAACGACTTTAGATCATCAGAGATTCGAACTAGATTTATCGATCCACGCCAGGGCCGCGGCGACGCCGCTACGCGCAATACCATTACGACGATCACAAATCGATACACTAGAAATTCTCTAGAACGCCAAGGAAATATATTTGAAGCAGAGGTTTTGGCTGTACAGGCCGGCATTCCCGCGGCAAATCTCTACCCTCAACTACATGCTAGTTCTAATGCCACGATGCCCGATCTTCCCGGAGGGGAGGATACTAGAATAATTCCGGAATACTTTCTTTTCTTTCTCCAAATGGAGATCGATTCATTTTTACCGGATGCATCTCTGATTGAGGACCCGGGCAGCCGCGCCAAATTGATGTCCAGCAAGGGAAGAGCAATCTCTAGAACTCCAGCCGCCGAATTCGGCCCAGTCGGCGCCGGCGACATTGTTAGGGTTTATTTACCACATCAAAATTCATATAATGGGGCAGAAGTTGTTGGGGTTTCTGTTAGGAATAGTATGGAGCCGATAGTTGTTGAACCCGATCCCTCACAGTATTTTGGTACCCCCCTGGGCGCGGCATTAGCTATTACAAGTCAATTTGTAGGTGGCTATAACCCAAATGGTGTCACGGCTTTTACCCCAGGCGCCCCACTTTCGCAAACGGGGGCATCGTGGACACCTGAGAATCCATCTCCCCGACAACAACAGCTGTATGCTGAACGCATGCAGGAACTTTTGCAGTTCCATGGAGTAGCGACTATAGCGGAATTTCAGGCCCAAACACCTGGCCTTACCGCTAACGGCGTCTTGGATGCTCGTACAGCATGGGATCTCCAACTTCCCTGGGCACAAGCAAACATTATAGGCAAAGGCGATCCGCCAGTTGGAGCAGTCGAAGGCCCAGATGCGTTTCCCCGGTTCGCTAAAAGGGGCCGCGGACTAGCCCAGGAGCATTGGGGATATCCTCGGTATACTTCGCTACGCTCAGATATGAGTCAAGTGTTGGCCCGGGCCTATACCCGGATCTTGGACCGCGGAGGATTTATTTCCTCTTCTGGATCCTGGCGCGGCATTGGCGACCGAACAAGGGCTGATGGTTCCCCGAGCGTATCTATGCATTGTGTGGGGATGGCTTTTGATTTGTGCATTCACGACGGTATGCAGAAAGTAGCGGAAAGCGTAGGCGGCCGCCTGGAGGCTAATGAGAACACAGATGCTTATTTAGTAGTCTTTGAGTCCGGTACCGACACTCAGCCTAGGTGGAGAGTTTATGCAAATCTTCTAGCAAACTTTAAAGAAGGAAGGGTCCGAGGATCGTCGGAAGCCCCTTTCAACCCCAATACCGGGCGCCCATGGTTGCGAGAAGAGGCCATGGCCCAGGCAGATGAAAGAACCCTGGAGAATGTTGCTATCTCTCCTGAATACAAGTATACTGTTCCTGGTTGGCCTTCCGGCACTGAATTCGCAACTGTTCATGGCTTCTTTTTGGATATGACACGCATTTTTGCGGATCATGGTTTTAGCAATATCCGAGCACATAGAGACTGGAGAACTAACTTTTTAGGAATCGAATGGTGGCATTTCCAATCTGATCATCATTTAGTTCCTGGATTGTCGCAGTTTGGTATTGAGGCAATTCGGTACCAATATACATTTTCGAATCTAGAGGATTTAGGAATGTTTCCATCAGCCTATAAGGTTTTTGGTAGGAACTGGTATTGATAATGAAAAATTTAGAAGAGACACTAGAAAATGCTTTAGAGAATATTCAAGAAGATCGTTCTGTAACAAAAGAATTACTGCAAGATCTTATGAAGTATTTAGCAGTTACGGATGAAAGACATCGAGAAGTTGGAAGTATTGCCGCAAAATATGTAGAAACTTTACAAAGATCAAATGAACAGCTAGTTAAAATAGCATCTTTAATGCAGAAAAGCAAACCAAGTTCCTTTGAGTTTTCAAGTGAAGATAAAAATCAACTTTATGATCTTATAAACGATGACAAAGATGCTGATGAAGAATAATGGGAAATATTAAAATAAATTATAATCCAAACTTAACCGACAAACAAAACAAAAAGTTAGAAAAAGACATTTTCAAAGAACCTAGATCATCAGGTACTGGAGTCGGATTAACGGAAAAACTGGAATACATTCCGGAGTTTATTGCTGCCGACGCAGAAAGTGTCATTTCCAATGCCAACTCTTATATCGTCTTAGGGAGAGACAGACCAGGTTCGAGGATGGGTGGATATGGCGGCTTGGGAGCTATTGGTGCTCACTCAATCGATTTGGTGGTAGGACGACGCGCGATCGGCGCCGCGCCAGGCGCCCGAACGTTCGTGGATCCTTCATTTACAACCGACGCTGCGCGCATATACATTTCGGAAAAAACAGATGTCGACATTAATTTTAAGATAGTTGATGGATCAAATGGAAGTGCTATTAATACTTCTGCTATTGGTATAAAAGCTGATGCTATTAGGATTATTGGAGATGAGGGTGGTATTAAATTGTTAACAAGGGTTAATAGTAGAAACACTAATAATAAAATAATCCCCAGTATCTCCGGTATAGAGTTGATTGCAGGTAATGACGATTCAGATTTGCAGTCTATGGTCAAGGGAGAGAATCTTAGAGGGTGTTTGAAAGATATAATAAGTCAGATAAATGATATAAACGGGGTAGTTACTTCCCTAGTCGGCTCGATGAACCTGTTTGAAGCCGCAATGCTAGCGCACGTCCACCCTCCCGGGGCACCATCCCCGGTCATCCCGGGACCGTATATCCTGAAATTACAGTCGAACATTTCGCAAATGAGTAAAACAATAACACAAAAAGTCAATCTGGCTACCACACAATTCAATTTTCTCTCTTCATTAGGAACGAATTACATCCTGTCAGAGTACAACAAGGTTAACTAAGATGCTGTTAGAAGAGTTACAGAAGAATAAGATAGAAGCTATTCAAACCACAATTAGTGGTGAGCAGGTAGAAGTACAAGCACTCTTAGTTCAACTAAGAAGAGACGTAAGTACTTTACAGGATGGAATAGATGCCCTTCGAACTCAAAGCGCCGAACAGGCAGCGGACATGTTCTTTGATCTCTACGATCCTTCTAGCGATCATGAAATTGAATGTGGAAGTACACTTTGCGAAGACGGGTTTGTTGCATCATTTCAGGAAGTTGCAGTCTTTGGAACATCGATTAGGGGTACTGACACTCCTCGCACTGGTTATTTTTATCCCTTGTTTTTAAGTCCGGAGAGCGCTAATAATAAAGATACATTAGCCGGCGGCCCAGGAACTTCTCACGAACATGAATTTGCTGAATATCCTGGCACTATCTTTTATATGCCGACCAGTATTATCAACCATGGGCAAAGTAGTTTTGATCCCCTCCAGTATAAATTATTTGGAGCTAACAAGAAAGAGGAGTTCTTCTTATTTAATGAGCTTTTTGAGGGGTTTGAAGAATCCGAAGACGGAGAAAAGATAATTTCGGAAACATTTCATTTCGAGAAACTTTCCGAGGGAACCTGTGAACAACTTGTTTTTGAGAAAGTATTTTTTCTTTTTGTTGGATCTGCAACTGCAGCTGCTCAAGTTCCTGATGGTGAACAGAGACCAGAGCTATTTGGCTTATTTGGCTCGCGGTTTGTTGAGATATGTGATCTTCCAAAATCACGAAAAAAAGGAGCCTTTATCCAACAATACTTTAAAACATTTTCTTATTTCTTGCAGAGACCAAGAAAGAATCATGTGGTAAAGGGGATAAAATTCCGCAAATTTGCTCGAAAGAAAAAGATTACAAAGATTTTAGATCAAGTGAGGGACATTGTTAACGATCCTGGAAATGTAGGAGGCCCTAAAAAGAAAAAAGAAAATATCAAAATAACCTTTGGTAGACTTCCAACTTCGGAAATGCCGGCCTCAGCCCATGGCGTGATTGACAGAACTTTTGATTTCATTTCAGCAATAGAACTGGTCAATACCAGTACTGGCGAGGGGAGAATAGTCTTTGTTAACACTTTACAGGATGTGAGAAATAAAACATATCCCCTCTTTGGTGATAGGAGAGCCAACTTTTATGTTAGTGAGCTGGCCGGCCTTTATAATCGAACTTTAGCTAATACCTTAATAGGAAAAACCAATTATTTAGAAGCGTCCGAGATGTTCTTGGCCCCGGGCATGACGATCGAAAGGAATGACTGTGCCTCCAACGCAACATCAGCTGCTTTTGGCAGGGACGCTGGTGCGATTATTCTTGACGCGCTGCAGGATACAGCCAGAGGTTCCGCTACTCCATCAAGAGAGCTAGAGGAGCTAGCCGCGATTTATGAATCGGGACCTATTAAAAGTCTTGAATTGGTGGAACGAGAAAATAGACTATTAAAAGATAGTAAATATCTTGAAGTTGTTGGTAGGGCATTGCGAGAAACAAGCATAGAAGGCGGCCAAAGTATTAAAAGAGAGTTTCAGGAGTTCTTTGCCGAAATTAATCCAAGACAAAACGCTCAAGATATTGTCGATCAAGTTGTCGCTCAGAGCAGAAAAGTCACTTGGCAACAACTTTTAGCAATCGCGGCCGCCTCGGCCGCATCCAAATATGGTATAGATGACGTTTTAGATGAAGATTATGTAAGACGACTCACAATAAAGGCTATTTCTAACAAGTTTAATGATAATCAAACTCTAAAAGCTATCTTTTTGACCATACCACCGGCAAAATTAAAAGAGTTAGCAGTTGAATTTGGTTTTATAGAAATTAATTCAGAACCACAAATTATACGACCGATCCCCTTAATGGACACTGTGTTATCTAATACTGAAGACGCCCTCACCCAAGCGCAGGACGTGGAGAGGAGGCAATGGCTAACTCAAGAACAGAGAGGGGAGAGAAGAAACATACGCCAAGATCAAGAGCTTTCAGAGCTTAGGGCCGCGGCGCAAATCAATGCTTTTCTTTTGTTCGAGGCCGGCGGCTCAGGATCTTCATTCCATGCCGGCATCGACCCCGAGACGGGGAGGGAAATTGGGGAGCTATCAAAAGCTGAGTTGCGTAGTGTCCTTCGCCGCCAGAGACGTCAATTGGAAGAATATGAAGAGCCTCTTCGCGCACTTATAAGAGAGGCCGAGAGAGAAGCTGATCAGCATACGCGCCATATGGAAAGGGCCGGCGCCCAGCTTGAGAGAGAAATCAATCGAGAAGAGCGTCATATGGAAAGGGCGGGCGCCCAGCGTGAGAGGCTTGAGCGTCAGCGCGCTCGCGCAGAGCGCAAAGCAGACCGGATCCTAGGTCGTCAAATACAACGGCAGCAACGCCAAGCCAGCCGGGAAGAGATGCGAGATGCACGTCAGTATGCTCGCGATGTTATTGAAGCCATGGCCGACTTTGGTATTTCGACACCTAGGTCGGTAAGCGCCGCCGATGGCCCGGGAACAGATCTCGATTCGAATATTCGCTCTCGGTATCAACAGTTCCGTCTCCGCCGCGGCCGCCCCACCTCCGACAACAACACTACAGCCGGCACTCCTACCTCCGGTACCGATTCTGGCCACGCGCCCTGGTATGCTACTAACAGAGACGAATATGAAATTAATAAAAGGTATTATGAAAGTGTAATAAGTGGCGCCCTCGACGAAGAACAGAGAGAACTACTAACAGAGGTTATTATCTATGCTTTAAATTGTAATACGCAAGAAGGTGGAGATCAGTTAGAAAAAATCTTAGAGTTTGTTATTTTTGATTTGGGGGTTGATAATACTGTTATAGGGGATATTTTAGGATATTTTGAGAAATGGTCGAAATGGATTAATACATGGGATATAAATAATATAGATTTCTGTCAAATGCCAGTTGTCTCGATTCCCGGTGATGGTTCAACTCGAATAGGGATTGAGTTTAATTTTCCTCCTAGAATTCGCTTACCTCATTTAAATCTTTTGGACATTTTTAGATTTATATTTGAAGCAATTCTAAAAGCTATCTTTACTGCACTATTATATGTTCTGAAAAAAGTAATACAGTTTCTCTTAGCTCTTATTCCGGATATCACTTTTGATTTTGATATCTGCAAAATGGGCAATTTCTTAAATGATTTTAAAGATGCATTGAGGAATACCATCTGCAACAAAATTAATGGCGTCGGTGGACAAGGGTTGACAGCCGAAGAATTGTTATGTTATGAACCATTCGGAGGCGCCCAAGCAGCAGCGTTGGTGGGCACCACCGCGGCTTCCGGACCTAGAATGCGACACGCAGCGTCAAGAGTGATGGATTTTGTTGGAGCATCATGTTCCGGCCTTCTTCCCGCTGAGGACTTTTTCGATTTCCTAAATGGCAACCTTACGGAAACAACACGCTCGCGCGCCGCGGTGTTCTTTAGTGACGATCCAGAAATTGCAGAACAAATAAAAGAAGATCCTGATTCGCTCGCTACTGTTGGATCGGCAATAGGGCAGATTATTGATATAGGGGAAATTGAAGCCTCTTTGTTGGCCTTCGAACCACTTTTGGGTACCGGTGTGGATGAGCTTTGCCAAGATCCTGATGTGGAAGACTTATTTAACAATCTGTGCGCAGAAGATAATCCTGCACTCGTTCAGCAACTTAAAGAGATCCTAGATAATAATCGGCGCCAACAGTTAGAAGATTCCCTTAAAATTATTGGATACTTATCAGATCCCGAATCCTTGGCCTCCGAAATAGAAGACAGTATTCCCAACTTAATGCATCCTTCTAACATAATTCCTCAATTGGTCAAAGATAACCAAATTATCTCAATAGAAGTGAAGGACTCGCCCAAATTTGCTGTTGGGAGAGATCAAGAAGAATTAGGAACCATGAATTTAAATATTATTAATACTAATTTAAATTTAATGGCAAACTCCAACAACGTGTTGGGGGGTGGGATAGCAGACAATGCGAGAGAATATATCAAGCGTCAAGAAAAAGGTCTCCTTGCGTCGGTGTTCTCCACCGCCCCGCCGCCGACGGGGTCTGACGGTGAAGGTTTGATCACAGACTCCCTATCAGACACGGTCGACGCTTTTGGTACCGCCGTCCGCGCCCACAATAAATTTATTTCCAATACTAGTTTTTCTTATGACAAAGCTGCGCTGATTAATGATACGACTCAAAATTTCTTTTCGACTTTACAAGAAAGATCTGCGGAAACGAGCAATTTCGAAGTTGCTAAAAGATTTATCAATCAACAACTTACAGAGAATTATAATGAAGAAGTAGGATTTATAACAAAGCCTTCTTATGAAGACTTGTTAGGTTCGGTGTTAACCAAAGTTTCTGTATCCACGAAGCTTGTTGACAGATCTCCGGAAGCAACAAACATAAAAACACTCATTAATCCAAAGCGCTCCCGAAAACCTGGATCTTTCTTAGATTTTGCCGGCGCACTTTCTTTGTCGGCTTTAGGCTCGATTAGTCCGGATTTGGGAATAGGGGTGAAATTTGACATCTTTCCCTCCAAAAGAAAGGGCGCTATCATTGACAATTATTTAGATGGTGATTTCAAACAAGAGAAAACCTATCGTAGATTCATAGAGAAGACCCGCGAGTACTCAAAAGTACTTCTTTCTCTAAGCGATGCTGAACTTATTGCAACAGAAGAGGCTTTTGTAACAACAATCGAGGCTGTGATCCTCGCAGAGCTTCCGGCTCTTCTTGCATATGCCAATACCGAAGCATCCGATGGGGATACCTCTTCTCTGGTTGACCCGTTCTGTGTAAATGATATAGTTTATAAATATTATGGCGGATCTTATGTAGAAACCGTCAAGAGTAGGATTAATGCTTTACTCGACGAAAAATTCTTTGTTGTTCAAAAAGAGCGCCGCGGCGAACCCATAAGACTTAGCGCCTCGGGTCTGATGGGGTATGTATTGTACGAGATTTCTAAAATAAAATCCGATCGTTTTCTTTCTACCTACGGAAGAATCATGCTTCCTACGGATGCATTCTGCGCAGCCGTTAATAAAGCACTTGCAAACTTAAGTCAAACTTTCAACTCTTCGTTATCAGCTAGCCAGTTGGATCAGAGGAGTAGTGTTTCACATGTTATTAATAATTCCAATCTTATAGTACCCTTCGAAGCTCCATCTGCGTTTTCCAATGAATTGAATCAGGAATCGTTTAGAAGGCTCCAAGAATTTTCGCCGGCTAGCTCTGCTGACCCGTTCTTGGCTTCAACTGCACTTTTCGAGCTAGCAATAAAAAGCGAATCGAATGTTCAGAATGTTGTCGATGAAATTGCCACTAACCCTCTTTTCAATTCATTCTTTAGTATTGAATCAGGCCAACGTCCTCTGATTCTGGATTTCTTAAGAGGCGGATCATCTTTAAGATTCCGCGGAACGGATGTGTTTGATCGGCGCACCGGCACTATGGCATTTTTAGCAAGTTTATATGCCCAAGCTGATACCGCGGCGGAAACTTTAAGTGTAGAAGATTTCTTATTTGCCAACTTCAATATTAGATTAGTCTATGAAATTTATGCGGCCCATACGACCTCGGTAGCAATCCCGGGCGATCAAACATTGACAATTCCTCAAATTCGAGCGCTCACAGGGAATGAGAGAAAGATTTTTAGTACAGAATCGGGCCACCTTTATCTTCTCCCGCCTACTGAGATCGGTGATGAGGAAAATCTAGAAATTGTTTCTTTGGTCAGGATAATTTCACACCAAAGTTCATTTTTATCAAAGGGAGATCTATCCCTTTCGCAGATTTATGAAAATATTCATAATAATTTTATTAATAAGTTTATGAGCACAAATTCACCAGATGGGATTATTAAGTCTGAACTGGCGCAAAATCCTGAACTTATAACTTTCTTCCAGCTTTGTTTTCCGTTTAGCGACATTATCAACGCAGTAACTATTTATTTTAGTAGGAAATTTAAGCGTAAAGATAGAGCCGAGCACGAAGGAATCATTTCAAGAGCGCCGACTTCATATATCAGAACCAACAAAGACCTCTTAGAGAGATACTTAAATGTCATCAACAAGTAAGAAAAATACTAATATTGATTTTGATATTTTCGAAAACGATCAAGTCTATGATAACATTTCGGATAGCTCTCGACTAGTCAACGAAGAACTCTATGAGCCTTCAACGGACGCCCTTATCGCAAAATCCCCAGCTTTGAGTGTTAGGTTACCAATAGAGAAAATTAGTTCGAACATATCATCTGATGGTTATGATATGATCCGAGGTTATGAAAACTTGGCAAGACAAAATTTTAAGAATCTGATGCTAACTTCTCCTGGCGAGAAAATAATGGATCCCGAATTCGGAGTTGGCCTGCGCGCCTTCTTATTTGAAAATATCACAGAAGCTACACCATCACAACTAAAAGGGCGCATAAGATCACAAGCTTCTAAATATCTTCCTTATATCAATATACTAACTATTGATTTCCACGAAGACGATCAAATTAATTTAAATGTTATAAAAGCATCTATTAGCTATTTTATAAAACCACTTAATTTACAAGCGATTTTTGACTACCCCACATTAGAAAAAGACAATTTCAGTATTAGCAGAGGAGCATTCTAAATGGCCAAGATAACAAAGCCACCTATTAGATATACATCGCGAGATTTTGATTCTATTAAAAGAGATCTCGTTACTTTCACAAAAAGATATTATCCCGATACCTTTAAGGACTTCCAAGAAGCCGGCTTCGGTTCTATGCTCCTTGATACCGTTTCATATGTTGGTGATATTCTTTCCTTTTATTTAGATTACCAAGTAAATGAAAGTTTCCTCAATACTGCTAGCGAATTCGAGAATGTAATTAGAATAGCTCAGCAGATGGGATATAAATACGATCCCAGCAAAACGTCCACCGGGTTAGCTACTTTCTATGCTTTGGTTCCGGCTCAGACATCAGTTACTTTTGAATCTGGCGCCGAGCCAAATTTGAATTATGCACCAATTTTAGCTAAAGGTACAAGATTGAATTCTCGCAAGGGGGTTCCTTTTATTCTCGTTAGTGATGTCGATTTTGCCGCGGCCAGCAATGAAGTAGTTGTCGCGACCCGCGATACAACATCGGGCCGGCCCACACATTATGCCATCAAAGCTTTTGGCCGAGTAATCTCAGGGCGCCTCAATGTTCTGACCCGCGCCCTAGGGGATTATAAACCGTTTCAAAAAGTAGTACTAAATGATAATAGCATTGTAGAGATAATCTCTGTTACTGATTCTAACGGCAGTGAATATTTTGAAGTTCCAAATTTGGCCCAAGATGTAATATATCGTCAAATACCAAACAACGGTTCAGATCGAGAGTTTGTTAAATTTATAATGCAGCCTAAATCATCACCTCGCAGGTTTCAAACCACGCGCGAATCAAATAGGATGATTTTACAATTTGGTTATGGGTCTGAGGTTGACTTGGACACCGCGGAAAGGAATGTGATGCCAAGTAGAGTAACAATGGATCTTTTTGGTAAAAATTACGTTTCAGATGTAACATTTGATCCGAACGTTCTCTTGAAGAGTGGTAAGTTTGGCATCGCGCCCGCAAACACTTCATTAACTATCAATGTTCGAACTAATGTTGATACCAATGTCAATCTTCCCACTAATTCCCTAACAACCATTACTAATGCTATTACTAAATTTAGCGACGCAGCCACATCAGCAGCTCTAAAGAGACAAGTTATCACTTCCTTGGAAGTTACAAATGATGAACCCATTACCGGTGACATGTCTAGATTGACTGCGGATGAGGTAAAGATTTTAGCATCAAATAGTTATTTCGCCCAGAATCGCGCCGTAACCGCAAACGATTATAAAAATCTCTGCTACACGATGCCCTCTTCATTTGGGGGAATCAAAAGAGCAGCTGCCTATAAAGACGTACGAAGCCTTAAAAACAACATCAACGTATATGTTTTAGCCGAGGATGGAAATGGCAAATTTGCCACCGCTACTTCTTCTTTGAAGAACAATTTGAAAACTTGGCTTTCTAGATTTAAGTTATTGAGTGATTCTATTGATATCTTCGACGGGCGCATAATTAACATCAAGGTAGATTTTACAGCAATTGCCGAAGAGGGGATGGATAAAGCAGCGACATTGGCCCGGGCCGAGAGGGCCTTGAGGAAACATATTTCAGAGAACCCAACGAATATGGGAGATCCTTTATTCATTACTAAATTAATTAACGCTGTGAACGAAGCAGACGGAGTGGCGGATGTTCTAACTCTATCTGTTGGCCAGAAAACCGGATCGAATTATTCCAATACAGCTTTTGATATTGACAATAATATGTCCGCGGATGGAAGAAAAATCTTCATACCGAAGAATGTAATTTGGGAAGTCAAGTTTCCTTTCAAGGACATTAATGGAGAAATGAGATAATGGCTTTTAAAAAGTTTTTTGCGATAAAAGATAACACAATAACCGACGCATCAAAATTTGGAGGTACCACAAGAGCCACCGGATCCAACATGGGTCTAGCCGATGCCCTCGAAGTTTTCAAGGTATATGGATCAATAACAACTTCCTCCATTGAGAAAAGTAGAATACTAGTTCAGTTTGATACAAGCGAAATAATAACCAAAAGAACCGCCGGCGACATTCCCGCTTCCGGATCTGTTAGCTTTTATTTGAACTTATATAACGCCCGCACCCCCTTCACGGTACCAAGCGGCTCAACCCTTCTTTTACAGCCCACATCTCAGTCTTGGGCCGAGGGACGCGGCCTTGATATGGATGAATACAAAGATCTAGGGGAATCAAACTGGATCTCGGCCTCAAGTACGACAGCATGGACCGCTCAGGGCGGCGACTATCTAAGCACCTACAACCTTACCTCGTCTCTTACAACCGGCCTGGAAGATATCTCTGTCGACGCCACAGATTTAGTTGAGGCATGGATCGCTGGCACTACAGCCAACTATGGATGGGGCATATCTTTTTCCGGTTCAGCCGAGACTAATAACCAAACTTATTATACCAAAAAGTTCTTCGCTCGCTCATCAGAATATTTCTTCAAGAGGCCGACTATTGAAGCCCGCTGGGACTCTTCTGTAAAAGATCAACGCGGAGATTTTTATGCCTCTTCTTCACTGCTTAGCACAGACAATGTACAGGAGATATATCTCTACAACTCCTTCAGGGGCTCAATGCGGAATATTCCCGGAGTAGATACTGGCGCAGTATATGTCCAGATCTTTGACGCTGCCTCCGGAGGCACCAACCTTTCTGCTTCGGTTGCGGTAGATTATCCCATAACCGGTGGCTATACAGATACGGGAATATATTCTGCTTCCTTTGATCTCAATACGACTTCCTCAACGGTGTACGATCGGTGGTATGATTCGACTTTGGGTACCTGCTTCTATACGGGAACGCTGAGTATAAAGACAAACACAGCCCAGCCAACTGCTAAAAAAGAACCTCTTATTCTTAATATCACGAATTTAGAAGACAAATACAGCCGATCGGAGACAAATACTAGAGTAAGATTGTTTACTCGCAAACGAAATTGGTCGCCAACACTTTATACTGTAGCAAATAATACTATTGAAAACTATTTTGTCGATAACACATATTATAAAGTGATGAGAAAAGTGGATAATACTGATGTGGTATCTTACGGAACCGGTAGTGTGGCATATACCCTCTTATCGTACGACGCGTCAGGCTCTTATTTCGATTTCGACTTCTCTAGTCTAGAGGCCGGGTATGCATATGAATTCAAGTTCATTATTAAAGAAGGATCTAATTATAGTGAATACCCAGAAGGTTTCAGATTTAGAGTTGAGGACTAATGAGTATAAAAAAGTATTTTGAGAATACAAGTCTCAAAAAAACAACTTTAAATAACCTAGAATCAAAAGAAAATATTGACTTTGAGTCTTTTGGTTATCTAGATGAGCTTGAACAACAGCGCGAGCGTTTTATTCCGAATGTTGATTTCTCCAAACCGGAGAATTTTGCGCGCTATGGTCTCGCAGAGCAATATTATCAGGACGCCGCCGATCGCATAACTAACAATTATCCTTACGACGGTTCCGATCAGGAAGTAACTCAGTGGTATAATGAGTCGACTTATTTCGATTTATACATTTTTGAAAACGAATACCCGCGGAGCAATGGTTATGTTGTCTTATCCGCAGACGGATGGGGCGCGCAGACATCAACTACTGGCGGATATGGCCTCCCAGCCACTCTAGAGTACATTTCCGTCAAAGGTGGCCCCCATTCCGGCCCAAATAACACTCGTATTGGCGCGAATATCTACTCGCCGGCCGATAAAAGGAACTCTAATTTAGCGTTAAATGTGTCTTCAAGCGGCGCAACCGTTGAGTTTTGGCTCAAAAAAGACGCATTCATCACCGGATCCACCGCCCGAGAGGTAGTTTTTGACCTCTGGAACAACGAATTAAGCTCCTCAACGAGTTATGGACGCTTCCGGATCGAACTAAACACCTCGTCTGCCGGAAGCTTTACGTCCTCAAAGGCATTCCGGTTGCTTTTACAGTCGGGAAGTAACAACCAGGAAGTTCTTTTAGGTGATTATACCACCACTGCCTCTTTCAACTCTCAGGGATGGAAACAATATGCCTTCGCCGTCACTGGCGACTCCTCCAAACTTTATATCAACGGTGAGCTGGACTCCACCGCATCCTTCAGCAGTGCCGTAGGAGATGTCTCAGGCACTCTCAATGCCTATCTGGGCGCACTTATCACCACTCCCTCTGGCTCTACCGCCGCGGAAGGGTCTGGAAAGCTCTCAGGCTCTCTGGATGAGTTCCGTTTTTGGAAGATCGCGAGACAAGAAAGAGAAATAGAAAGAAATTGGTTCACAAATGTCTATGGCGGAACAAATACTGTAGATGCCAACACTGATCTTGGAGTATATTTCAAGTTCAATGAAGGAATAACCGGAGTTTCAGCTACTGATAGTATCGTTTTGGACTATTCAGGACGTATTTCTAATGGAGCGTGGACTGGATATACAAGCAACTCCCGAAATGTGGGCTCTGCTATTGTTTCAGCATCCGCCGCCACCTCTGAATTCAAAGATCCCATTCTAAGAGCAGCTAACTCTCTTTATACAAATTATTTAAGTGAATCATTATCGAAGGGGCGCCGGCACGATCTGAACAACTCTTCGAATCTCTATAATTCATTTCCAGATTGGATTATAAATGAAGATGCTCAATATAGCCAAGACTTTAAAAAATTATTTCAGGCTATTTCAAGTTATTTTGACACAGCACACTTGCAAGTCGCTGCCCTTCCGACTCTTAAGAACATTGATTATGAAGAACAAACAAATACATTAAGCAATGTTTCCAAGCCTTTTGCGGATCGCTTGCTTACCGAGAAGGGAATGTTTGTTCCTGAACTTTTTATTGAGAGCACTGTCTTAGAAGACGTATCTCAAAAGGTAAATGGTGATTTTGATCTAGAAACAGATCTGTTTGATCTTAAAAACCTAATTTATCAAAATATTTACAATAACTTAGGTGAGATCGCCAAAAAGAAGGGTACAAAGGATTCTATAAGAAATGTTCTTCATACTTTCGGTATAGACGAGGAGCTTGTTAAGATACAGACTTATAATAATAACGAAGTATTGGAAATAGAGGACGAGAAGGCTTTTAGGACCGAAACATTAAAATATATTAATTTCAATCGTTTAAATAACCGGGATGCTAGCATATATCAGACCGGCTCCGCGCAAACAAATGATTTTTCTTTTATATCATCCTCTACTGATAAGGACCGCTTCACGCTTGAAGCGACCTTAGAATTCCCTTCTATTGATATATTAGTCCGGCCAGAAGAAAATATTCCATCATTTTTGACGTCTTCTTTGTTTGGTTTCCACGAGATTGATGCAGCGTCTGCTCCTTACGAGACCTGGGCCACTTCCCCATCCTCTTCTTTATTTGTAAGGGCCATAAAAGATGATTATGTGCCGGAATCGGTATATTTTGAAGTTTCATCTTCTGTTGCCGGCATCACCGCGGTCACTTCTTCGAAGATGAATGATGTGTATAATGATGAAAGATGGCACTTCTCTGTAGAGATGACACCTCAAAATGCTGTTTCTTTTGTTACCTCCTCTTTATCAGATTATAATCTTATCTTTAGAGGATATTCATATAACGGAAATGTTCCCGATCGGTCTTTTGAGGCATCGTCCTCCGTCTCGCGATCCACAGCATTAAGTTTTGTTCAGGCAAATCAAAAACTCTATGCCGGTGCGCGCCGACAAGATTTTGTTGGTACTCTCTTGGATAAATCCGATGTACGCATAGCGAATCTGAGGTTTTGGCTTACTAACCTTTCTACCGATGAGCTTAAAGCACACGCCCTAGATCCCAGTAACGCCGGCGTAACAAATAACGACTCTTCACTACAAGATCTCGAAAGCAGTCTTATAGGTGCTGATATATACCGTAATGATTATTGTGTTTTAGATTGGAGTTTCAGCCAGATAACCAGCTCGGCAGCTAGCGGCAAAATTAGTATTCTTGATTCGACGTCAGGATCCGCGTCCCGGAGAGCCAGAGGGGGATATGTTAATGCTCTTGCCGGCTACCAATATCCCGGAACATCATATGAATTTCCGGCTTCTTCAACCAACATGGTTCATAGAGACTTCGAAACAGCATATAGCCCTGTTGGTATAGATAACTATAATTCTGATAATTTAATTGAAATTAAAGGCAGAGAAGAAGAGCGCTTCGGCCTAAACAGAAAATTTGTTACATTTATAACAAATATAGAAAAGAGCGCGCAGGGAGCTATAACAGAAGAGATGTTAAAAATGTTTTCTTCTGTTAAGGAATTGGCAACTTTAGTAGGCACCCCGGTTAATAAATATCGTCCGAGTTATAAAGACTTAAGAGCCCTCCGCGAAAGATTCTTTGAGAATATAAGCAAGGACATAGATCCAGAAAAGTTTCTCAAGTTTTATCGCTGGCTAGACTCTAGTCTACACGCGATCTTAACTCAACTTATCCCCGCTAGCGCCGAATTCAATGATGATGTCTTCACTGTTATAGAATCGCACGTTCTAGAAAGAAACAAATATCAATACAAGTTCCCGACAGCAGAGTTTAGACAGCCGGATCCGATCGATGGCGCCGAGAGCATAAATAAAAGTCTTATTAATTGGAAATATTATCACGCGCCTATTCCCCTCACACAAAATGATAATTGTAAATGGTGGTCCGAGAGAGCCAACAGATCGAATTCAGCTCT
>Ga0080013_1003131_pt1 | contig 17997 bp, 26 predicted proteins | sample ETNvirenome_6_85_FD_69236 | JGI IMG/M metagenome (GOLD analysis project Ga0080013, IMG submission 69236) | Marine viral communities from the Pacific Ocean - ETNP_6_85 (SPADES assembly) (version 2) | ecosystem: Environmental > Aquatic > Marine > Oceanic | place: Pacific Ocean | collected 2013-06-19 | reverse complement strand
TGCTTCTAATGAAGAAGAGTTTTTAGATCAATTAGAAGATGGTGAATATGATGATTATGATACTACTGATCACTATGTAGAGTATGATGGAATGGATATTGACTGGGAGATAGATGATGGGTACATTGATGATTACATTTCTCAGAGGGTAGGTGACAATCGAGACGATATAGAAGGTAATGTAAAATTAATAGATAATTAAAATAAAAGTAAAATTAAAAGATAATTAAAATGAAAGTAAAATTAACAGAAACACAATTAAGAAGAATACTATTAAAAGAAGGATATTCAACAAATGAACTATTTGATGAAGGCCTATATTCCACAGGGGACTTAGATGATTTTTTAGAGGTAATAAAAGAGAACATGACAAATCCAGAGATATTAGATGACTTTGATAAGACACATGTAGAAACATTATCGAAAACAATTCGAAAATCGGTTGCAGACAATTTTATAAAACGTATTAATAAAAACACAACAGAAGAAGAAATGGTAAAAGCATTTTACGATGCAATTAATGTGGCATATAATGATGATAAGTTTATTAATTACATTAATATATTAATTAAATCAATATGGATGGGTTTGGATGGGAAACTAAAAGCCCTTGCAAATCTTGGATGGGCGACAACCAGGAAATCAAAAATTAAAGCAGGCATCAAAGAAGCCATCAGTCTTCAAATATATCATGACATTTTGGCAATCGAGGAAGGTAATAATGATAAATTTAAATCTTTGTTTGAGCCAGCATGGTCAAATAATTATAGGAGGCCATTGGGTGCAATGATGAAAATAGATGATGAGGTATGGGATGCCTATGAGACTAAAGGTAAAGGTCCATTTCCATATAATATCGATCATGTAACAGATCAAATATATAATGCAGTAGATAACCTATAAAAAATGAAAGTAAAATTAACAGAAACACAATTAAAAAGGTTTATGATGTATGAACAATCAATTGTAACACCAACAGTAAAATTTAGTGATTTATACGATACCGAACAAACGCAAAATTTAAGTGGAGATAATAATGTAAAATTTAAAGTTGAGTCTGATGGTTATTTAGCCCAAACAATACTAGTTATTACTTTACCTACGGAAACAAAAAATAAAATATATCCTGATAATAAACCTTCAGAACGAGGATTTTGGACACTTAAAAGTTATTCTGATGTTTTAAAAAGAGATAGAAACTATCAGGGTCGGATTGGACAAGCATTATCTAATGGTGGAATAATAATTTCATTGAGTAAAAATCAATTAAAACCAGGCAAAAATACATTTACGTTACAAAATAAATCTAAAAAAGATGTATTAACTATAACTATAACTATAGAAATATAGTGAAAAAATATTATATAAATTTATAAAATGAAAGTAAAATTAACAGAGGAACAATATAGTAGATTACTAACTGAGAATACTGGTGATGAATGGGGTAGAGTTAGTAAAACTGTTAATGCATTTATTGTAAGGCTATTTAAAAAAATAAGAGATAAAATCCAAAATGGGGGTTTAAAAATGAATTCCGATATTGTAGACTATATAATGAATGATTTGGCACTCACACAAGAAGAAGCAATTATTTTATCACATAACTTTAAAGTTATGGTAGATTTTCATAGAGAACAAGATTTAGATAAACTATTGGGTAAACCTATGGAGTATATGGGTGTATGGGAAATACCCACTCACGTACCTACAGTTGTTGAATTGACAGGTAGAGGTTATCCTGAGAGTAGAGTATATGCGATGGGTAGAGATCCAGAAGAAGCAATAGCAACAATTAGAGATGGTATAGAAGCGGATTTTGAAGTGGGGGATATGAATAATTTGGATTTAGAAGCGGTACTGGATGAATTTGATATAGATATAGTAGATGAAATATACCCACAAAAAGGAATGGTAAAAGATGATTTCTCTCAAGCGCAATATGACAATATGAAATTTGAGGTTCTACCATATATAAATGGGGATACTAGTAAACCCCAAGCATTCCAAAAAGATTTATCAAGAAAAAAATTAAATAATTTATTAAGAAATATAGGGTAGAGATGAAGATTAAATTAACAGAATCCCAATATAAGAAGGTAGTCCTAAGAGAGTTTGGGGAAACTGTTACTGATCCGAAAGAATGGTACTTACAAATCCTTTCTTGGGTCGAGTCCCCTAATGATTTATCTTTTGAAAGTAATGGGTATGAAGTTGTTGTTTTCGATCAAGATGGTGTGTACTTAGGGTATTATGACAAAGAACAAGGTTTTGGGTTTGTAGTTAATGAATATGATGTAGACTCCATAACCGATGATGATTTAATTGATGAACAGGAAGAAGGTGACTCCGGTGGTGGGACAGGAACTGTATGGGATGTTTCACCCGCAAGAGGTCCCGCAAATACATTAGATAATAGTCCTTGGTCGGTAGAACCCGCAAGAGGTCCCGCTAATACATTAGATAATAGTCCTTGGTCGGTAGAACCTGCTAGAGGACCCGCAAACACCTTAAATTAATTATTTAGACTTTTTTGGTTTAGGTGTTGTTGGTGTTGTTGCTTTAGTGGTTTTTGGTTTAGCTGGTGCTGGTTTTCTTTTTTTACATCCACATCCCATAATATTTGTTTTTTTTGAATTTTTTTATTAACTTTATTAATAAATACACTCAAAACTAGTAATTGTAAATAAAATTTGTCATAAATTTGTTATAGATTTATTTGGTTTTTTAATATATTATACCTATATTTGTATAAATTAACTGTTATGGATAAGAAATTTTTAAAAGACGTACTATCAATACCTTCAATATCAGGTAATGAAAGTATGTTGAGAGATTATATCGTAGAATTTGCAATAGATAACGAAATTGATTATGTATTAGATAAGAAAGGTAATGTATATCTAACTAAAGGTAAGGATAAAGTAACTTTAGGTGAATACTATCCTTGTGTAGTTTCACACATCGATACCGTCCATAAATCCCATATAGAGTTAATTAACGATAAGATAAGGTTAGACATTGTAGAGAATGTTAAAGGGGATTTGATTGCATATAATCCATTGACTAATGAACAAACAGGTATTGGTGGGGATGATAAGTGTGGTGTATTTGTTTGTTTATCACTTTTTTTAGAAATGGATATATTAAAAGGTGCATTTTTCGTTGAGGAAGAGATTGGTATGTTAGGTTCTAGAGAAGCGTGTGGAGAATTTTTTAACAATGTAGGATACGCAATACAATTTGATGCACCCTCTGCCAATTGGATTACGGAAATATGTAGTGGTGTTAAGATATTTGATTCTGAATTTAAAGATAAAATAAAACCCGTTTTAAGTGAAGGTGGGTATACAAAGTTCAGTAATGACCCGTTCACCGATGTAAACCAGCTATCTCAGAAATTTAATTTCAACTGTTTAAATTTAGGTTGTGGGTATTATGAACAACATAGGGATACCGAATATGTAGTAGTAGATGAAGTAAAGAAATCTTTACATATGGGAATTAAATTAATACATTTTTTAGGTGTTACTGATTACTTAAGAAATAATATAGAAGAAGAAGACATTAAAGAAAGGTCCTTGGGAGATGATAGTTGGTTTAAATATGTTGAAAACGATTACGATATAGTGTCAGATAAAATAGTAGACTCAGTTATAGATATGTATGAAGATGGTTTTAAACCGGAAGACATAAAAATGTATATATCTGATCTTTTAGAAATAGAAAGTTATGAATAAATCACAAATACAAAAAATTCTATTATGGTGTATAATTATTACTTCTACTTTGATGGGTATAGTAATATTATTACCCATTGTGGGGTATATTTTAATAATATGTGGTATTTTAATACCTAGTTACGTTTTATATATAAATTATTACGAAGAATGAAGAATCTATTAGAAGAGAAAGACATTGCATTAAGAATATTAAAAGAACTAAATAATTTAGTGACGATTCCTGACAAAGGATTTTTGGCGGGGGGTGCAGTTGCTAATACCCTATTAAGGATGAAGAATGGTAAAGGTATACACGATGATAATCTTTATCCTATAAATGATTTAGATATATTTGTAGAAGCGGATCATGAAAATATACAAGGTAATACACCATTAAGGACAAAAGAATTAGTTATACAGGAAGGTTATTATGCGGGTGATATAGGATATGATGATGCATCTAATTATAGAATATTAGAGGTATTAAGAGATGGGTTATTAAATACTATAGTCATATCTCAAATTATTGATTTACAAAATAACAGAGATTATATGTATATCTTAAATGGATTTGATTTTAACTGTTGTCAGATAGGTATTGATTTAGCAACAGGTAATCTTTTTTATACACCTCAGTTCGCAGAGTTTTACAGAACAAATCAGTTAGATATTTCTGCGATGTATACTCCAGGACATACCGCCATCAGATTATTTAAAAAGATAAAAGAATTAAACTGTTATTGTGATGTAGATAAGTGTATGGAAATACTTTCCCAACCATTAATATCTTCTATTAGATGGAGATTGATGCCAAGACAATGGGGATTTTATTTCAGTCACAAATACAAAGATATGTTTATGGAATATTTTCCTAATATAAAACCATACTTTAAAATGGTTAAATTTTTCGATGATAAAAAAGAAATATGGTATAAGAGACATGAAGAAATTAATGGTACTAAAAAGGCAGAAGATAGTAAACATATTTCTAATTGGTTAAACCCCAATATGAGTATTCCTGCAGAAAAATTAAGTAAATGGGCAGAATATAATGACAGACTTTGGGCATTACACCCAGTAAAGTACACTGAACCTAATATGAAAATAATGGATAAAGCGTATTTAGGGTATAGTTCACCTATTGCATTTATTAATGCGTATCACTATGTAAGTGGTAAGATAAAAAAATCATTACATAAAAAATGTGATTTAATTATTAGTAATTCAAAATTCCTACAAAAGATTGTAATGATAAATGTAGAGTTTGCTAATTGTGATTTTAGTGTAAATCAAATAAAAGAATTAGATGAGTACTGTAAAAGAGAAATTGATTTTATATTTGCAATACAAAAATACGTATTAAATTTACAAGAGTCCCTAGTGTTATTCAAAAACATTAAAAAAATACAGAATAAAGAAGGTGAATGGTTAAGGTATATTATTGTAGATTCATTAAAAAAGAATAATAAAAATATTAAACCTACTTACGATAGTATAATAAAAGATATTAAAGAATATAAAGAATTAATGTCTAAACCACTAACTCTACCACTGATAGAGTCGGATAAGATATATTTACCTTCAGGTATAGTAGTTAAAGAAATATTGAGTGAAACAGAAATGCAGTGGGCAGGAAATAAACTCAAGAACTGTATAAATAACCCAAATCAAGGATATAAAGAAAAAATAGAGAGTGGTTTAGTAAGAATATTTATAATTATGTCTAAAGGTAGTACCTCAGCGTTAGAAGTACATTTAGATAATAAAGATTCAATAGAAATTAAGGAAAGACAGTTGTTATCATCTTGTAATAGAAAACCTAGTAGGTTTCATAGAATAATTTCTGATATGTTGATAAATTATATTAATATAGAATTATTAGAGAGTAAATATAAAAATAGGAAAAAACTATATAATGATTTAATAACTTTACATACTGGTTTATTGGCAACTACATCTGATGATAATACAGATAAAAATGAAGAGGTTTTTGGGTTTGGTGATTTTGATGGTCACCAACCAGTAGGAGAACATGACGACTTCCAATTTGACTTTATTGGTGAGGCAGGATTAGAAGATCAAGTTGTTTTTGAAGAGGATGTAGAGATGGAAACACTTAATAATAGAGATGGAGCAACAAGACATATTAGACACTGGGTTAGTAGAACAATAACACCACAACCGGTGGACTTCACAATATATTCCGTTAATACTACATTACGGGATAATGTAGATCCGGATGATGTTTAGGGTTTACCGTCATAAACACCTTGATTTACCTTACCACTAAATTATTTTTAGATATTTATTAGTAAAAATAAATATATGCCAATATATAGTGATGAATATGGAAATGAAAGTAGTTTACTCTTCTTAGGTAAACACGACATAAAAGAATTTGAAGATAATTTTGATGTGTACTATGATAAATATCGAGATATATCTAACAAAAGGGGGTTTTATGGGGAAATTAAATTTGTTATATCCTATGGAGTGGTGTGGATATATGTTATAATAGAATAGTTATTCTTCCGAAGGTAATGTACCTAAGTGTTTGTTTAATTCGAATAATCCACCACCATTATCACCAATAATTTTTAAATCATCAATAATATCTTTAAATTTACTTTCTTCTTCCATTTGTTCTGTTACAAACCACTGCATAAATGATTCCGTTTGAATGTCATTTAATTCTTTACATTTATTAATAATAGTGTTGATTGATTGAGTTACTTTACGCTCGTTGTATAGAGAATTTTTAAAATGGGATAAGATATTAAACTTCTCATCCAAATCTTCCATAAAATTATAGTTAGGAATCAGTGGTTGTTCATCTTGATCTAATAAATAATCCATTAATTTTAACATATGATCTCTTTCCTCGTTAGATTGTTCTAAAAAGAATTTAGATATTCCATTATACCCGTTTTCTTTAAATTGTGTTGAAAGGTATAAATAATAAAAAGACGCGTTATTTTCTAACCATATTTGTTCATTAATTAAACTAACTATCTCTTTAGTGAGTAAACTATCCATCCTCTTCTGTTCTGTTCTTTTGTACATACTTTGCCTTATTAACTTCTTCTCTTCTTATTACAGATGGTTTAGTAAATGATTCTCTTTTTCTACATTCTCTCGCAACTTTAGTTTTTATGAATTTACTTTTCATTTCTTTAAGGGCTCTCTCTATATTTCCTTTTTTTACGTTTACTTTTAACATCTTTTTTATAATTATATTTCTTTTTGGGTAATAATAAAGTATATTTGTATAAATATCAATAAAAAAATGAAAATTTTTAATATATTTAAAAAATCTTTTCTAGTAAAGGTAGTAGATAAAGAGTTTAATGTAGTCAAAGAAAACATTAAAATAAAAAAAATTCCTGTCGTTGGTGAAAAGATTTATTTTGATGAGAACATTGTCTATGTAGTTGCAGATATTATTCATTATATTGGGAAACACCAAACCATATGGTTGATAGTAAATGAACAATCTGAAGAAAATTCAGTTAAGGCAACATTAAAAGTGTCTCTATAGTAAATTTTTATATATTTATATAAAAAAATATTTTGTTTAAATTAATAGACTATATTACTGAATCTGAAAATACTGAATTAAGTAAGGTAGATAAAAAAATGTTATCACTTATTCATCATAAGGTATGGGAAAAACATGCCTACCCACTGAGAGATAGGGGGTTAGATGTAATAGAAGAATTAAGAAATTTAGATGAGAATATAATATCTCATTTATATGTATTTTTAAGTACTATAATGGGTTTTGAAGATAATAAACAAATTGATTATTTTATAAAATTATTTATAAATAACTTCCAAGAAGACGGTGATTATAATAAATTAACCACACAAAAACCAAATATAATACCTAACCCTAATAACCATCATAGAGCAGTTGCAAATAATTCAGGCATACCACCCCTGTTAGTTGTAAATATGAAAGAAAATTGGGATAGTGGTATGTCAGTTTTTTATGATATAGTAAATGATTATCATTATGAAGTGGGTACTGAAGAAGCAACATTGGAAGCAATAAATGATCAATTACAAGATAGATACTATAACTTTCATGAGGCCGCCCAATTCGAGGGGGGTGTAAATGAGTTAGTGAATTATTTATTTATAGATGATGCCGACAAAAGAATAATGGCTAGTGAATACGCAGAATCTGTAGAATCAGATAATGGTATTGATAAAATAATCCGTATGATAAAGGATTATGATTATGAAGATGAAGACAAAAAATTAATGCGTAGATATTATCAGTTAGAACATAATGAAGATGATCCAATTAATAGTGGTATCCCTAAAAAAGTAGAAATGGACCAAATAGAGGATTCTCTAAGGGAACGATTAAAAGAATTAGTGTATAAGGATGAATATTATAAAATGGATAACTATATTGTTGATTGGTTAATGGATCATGGTTATTTAATTCAAGACCCAAAGTATGGAGATTACGAATTCAATAAACCCTTTTTAAATCAGTGGAATGAAGTAGATGTTAGTAAACTACCAAAATGGTTAAATTTTGACAAAGACGATTTTATTTATGATATGACCACTATTGATAGGGCAGGTGAATTAAGTAATGTAGATGACTATTATGAGACACAAACAATAGATGGTGATACTTATTATATAATAGAGATAGATTATTAAAATGAAATTATTTAAACTATACGAACAAGTAGAGGAAGAACAGAAGGAAAAAGAAAAATCTACCTTAATTACTCTTACCCCTACAGATAAGAAGTTTCTTAAACTTATGCAACGTAAAGAAGTAGATTGGTCTGACGGTGCAGAGATTTGGAGATTCTTAACTGATACCTTATATATTGAAGATATGGAACTTAAAATGAGGTTAGCATATCTTTATATGGAACAACTTGTAGATGAAGATGAGGATGAAACTTATGATGATTTAGTAAGGGTTAGTTTAGATATGGAAAGTATTATGTCTAATTTTGATGATAAACAATTAGCACTAGCAGAACATTTTGACTTACCACCATTTCTAATTCCAGAAGAAGGTTATAGTCATTATGGTTTAGAACAGTATGAAAACAATGATGATGGTGGAACATATGCAATAGGTGATGAAGATGAGATGGATGAAGCAATGGAAGATTATGCACAAGGTAGGATAGATGATGGAATTGATTATTTTGAAGATTGGTACGTAGAAGATCACTTATCCCCAAACGATTCGTCTATTGAACAATTTGCGGGAGAAGAAGCGGATTATAGATTAGATGATATGACAGACGAAGAGATATTAGAAGAAGCAGGTTATGATAGTATGGATGATGCGAAAGAGGAATGGGAAGAAAAAGAAACTGAAAAAGATGATATCGAAGAACGTATGAATGACTTAGATATGGAAAAAGATGAGTTAGAATCAGAACAATCAGACTTAGACTATGAAGAAGATGAAGATGAGTACAATAGATTAGAAGAAGAGATAGATTTGAAACGAGACGAAATTGGTGATTTAGAAATTGAGTTACATGACTTAGTAGCGCAAATGGAACAACTAGAAGAAATTTATGAAGGAGAACAAGTAGAAGAAGCCAAAGATGAGTTAAGAGAAAATTACGTGGAAAATACTTTGGAGGAAATTAGAAATGATGGGGTTGACTATTTTGTAAGTAATCTAGGTATGGATAGGCAAACGGTTATCGAGCATTATTACCACTTAGATGAAGATAGTCTGAGGGACGCAATTATAAGTGATGAAGGTTATGAAGGAATATCTATATATGATGGTAGTTACGATGAAATAAATAGGGATGGGGTCACTTACACCATAATTAGAACTAACTAATTATAATTTTATCTACCAAAACGCTCATTTAAACCCATAAAACCATATTACATTTACTTTTTTAGTTAAAATACGTATATTTATTTAATATATAAGTGAAAACACTTAGAGGGGAAATAAGTAGTATGTTGTATTTATTTTGCGTAAATACGGTAAAAAAAAAATTATTATGGAAAAAATTAAATTATACATGACCATGTTGTTGGTGATGATTTCTGCATGTGCAATATCACAAACCTCTGGTTTTAATGAAGAACATGGTATATCTAATGAAGAATATCAAGAAATATTAACAAAAAAAGAAAATAAAGTAATCTTACCGAAAAAATATATTTTAAAAGTAGAGAATAATCCTATAGATATATTTTACTTTAAAGTTACAGACATTGATAAAAACTGTCTAGTAAAACCAATAACAATACCAATGATAAATTATAAAGAAGATGAAGAATAAAATTTTAAAAACAATGAAAGAATTTACGAAGACTTTTACTAGTAAGGTAATGGGATTAGTATTATTAAGCTTTTTCTTTATGGGGAGCTATATGGGACAATGTACACACACATTCACAGGATATGATTCATGGGGAGATGGGTGGAACGGTGCTAGTGCAACGATAACAGTTAATGGTGTTGCGGTAGGAACAATGTTAATGCCTACTGGTTCATCGGAATCTTTACCTTTTCAGGCAGGAGACGGAGATTTAATTAAGATTGCGTGGACATCAGGAGATTATGATAGTGAAATATCTTGGGACTGTAAAGATGGGGGAAATAATACTATTGCAATGGGTGTATACGGAACATCTATAGTTGGTAGTGGGGCATGCCCTGCATCTATACAGTGTGCCACTTTACCTTATGATCAGGATTTTGAAACGGGGAGCACCTTACTGGGGGCAACCACCGGATCACAAGCTAGTGCCAGTATAGATGGTACTTCCGCAAATGGTAGTACCTATGGTTTACATTTAGAAGGTAATACGTCTACGAGTTGGAGTTCTTCGTATTCTACAGGTGTAGATGCATTTACTAATTCCCCTGCCCATATCGCTAGTGTAACTAGAGAAATATGTGCACCCGTACATCCTACAGTTACATTAACTTTTAATAAAAAACAAACTTATACATGGAATGTAAAGTATTCGTGGTTTAGAGTTACGGTTAATGGGTCCCCTATTGCGGATGTAAACGGCAAAACTTATTTTGATGGGTCAAACAACAGTTGGGAATCGATGGAGTATAATCTTTCACAGTATACGGGAAATTCTTTTATAGTTGCGTTTGAAACATGTAACAAGTATTATACCGGCTATACCTCTACAGGTATGGGTGGTGATGCTAGTTATATAGATGATATATTAATAACAGAAGCGGCGGGGTTATCCCCACCAACAACACCAGGGGTGATTGTAGGGAATACTTATCCTAATTCTGGTGAAGTAGTTGTATACTCTATCCAACCGGTATCTGGTGCAGATTCTTATACTTGGACAGTACCTTCGGGTTGGAATATACTTGCCGGTCAGGGAAACACCACACTTACAGTTTCTACTAATGATAACTCAGGAACACTTTCCGTCACTGCAGTGAACGTGGCAGGATCTTCTTCCCCTACTTCAGTATCTGTTACTTCTGCAATATTAATTACTTCTTATCCTTATGAAATTGCATTTGAAAACGAAGTACAACATTCTACGACTGCTTCAGCGACAGGGTTTTCTTTTATACAAAATGGGTGGCGTAATGTATCCGGTGATGATGGTGATTGGAGATCAGATGCGGGTGGTACAGGATCCACCAACTCAGGACCTGGTGGTGGTTCATCCAGTGGGGTGTCAGATCATTACCCAGGAACATCCTCTGGTAAATATATTTATACTGAAGCATCTTCACCAATGTATCCATCTAAAGAATTTCATTTGTGGTCACCACCATTTAATCTAACATCATTAACTTCACCAACATTAACCTTTTGGTATAGTATGTATAGTGCAAGTGGGGCGACATTGGCGTTACAACATTCAACGGATAATGGGAGTACGTGGGGAAATAATATATCGTTCATGTGTACTACTACTTTTCCAAGTCCTGTTATTAATCAAGATATGGGATCTAATTGGAGACAAGGTTTTGTAGATCTTTCTTCCTTACAATCTAATTCTAATATAATGTTTAGATTTATAGTTACTACTGGTACTAGTTGGGATGGAGATGTATGTTTAGATGATATTAAATTAGTTGATGCAGCAAATACATCTATTGATGTTGGAGAGAATATAACTTTAAGTTCAAGTGCTTATGCTGGAGCTTATGGATTAGTTCTTAATGGAACATCTGCACAAACATTAACACCGGATGGACAAAACATATCTAATATAACGATAGCAAATTCTAATGGTGTTACGTTGAATGGAGATCTAAAAGTTAATGGAATACTAACATTAACTAATGGAGTCTTAACTACCGGGAGTTCATATAAAATATTGGTTGCTGCAGCTGTACCTGGTGCTATATCAGGTGGAAGCAATACATCTTTTATTAATGGTAATTTAAGAAGATACATACCTTCTACAAGTACAGGAACTTATGTATTTCCTATAGGTAATGGAACTGGAACAACTAACTATCAAAGAATAGATTTAATAAATACAAGTTTAAGTGGTGTAGCTTATATAGATGCAACAACTACAGACATGCCAGCTGGTAATCTAAACGACTTAAATTGTTCTCAAATTGGAAGTATGATGACTGAAGTATATGATAAACAATGGTCATTACTACCTAATACTCAACCTACCGGTGGATCATATGGAGTTAATTTATATTTGAATGGTGTTAATGGTTTATACGTAACAGATAATACCTTTACTATAGTTAAACGAGATGAAAGCTCATCTACATGGGCTGATTGGAGTACCTTTGAAAATACCACTACAATCCCAGGTCCTGACCAACCAGGAAGAACAGTTTCAAGTGGATATGGACAAAAATCAGGATTCACTTCATTTAGTTTATTTGGCTTTGGTGGAGCTGGAGGTGGAGCACTTCCAATTGTATTAATTGATTGGGATGCTGAAATTGTTGGAGAATCTACATCATTAACTTGGTCGGTTGCTTCACAAGTAAACAATGATTATTATACAATACACAGAAGTTTAGATTGTGAGAATTGGGAAGAAGTTGCAAGAATTCCAGGAGCTGGAAACTCTAATCAACTTATGAATTATCAAATATTTGATGAGAAACCATATGTAGGACAATCATATTATCGATTAATGCAAACTGATTATGATGGAAAGAATGAAAAATTTAATCCAATTGGAGTATTTTGGGACAAACCTATAAGGTTAAGTATTAATCCTAATCCAGTAGAAGAGATATTAACATTATACTTATCTGAAACATTGAGAGGCGTTACTCACGTGACTATCTACAATACTAGAGGACAAAAGTTATACAACAAAAGTTTTATAGGTAATTGGAAAGTAATTGAATTAGATGTTAATGAATACAAAAAAGGTTATTATCTGCTTGAAGTTGACCACAATCAAAGAGTAGGCACACTTAAATTTATAAAGGAATAATGTATCCAGATATGGGACAAGAATTTGTAGCAGGAGTTGCCTGTATCTTTTTATTATGTGTAGGATTATATATTCTTGATAAATGGGATAATCATTAGTTATCTAATATTTATTTAAAAATAAAATATTTGAATGAGAGTTTTATTATTTGTTTTCTCGCTATTACATTGTCTATATTGTGGTATATTAGCCCAGTGCAATGTTACTATTATCCCAAGTTCTAATTCAATTATATGCGGTGACCCTCTAAATCTTTTCTCATCAGGACATTCTGGAAATCAAGTCATGAATAATGATTTTGATTTAGGTAATGCTGGTACAGGATGGAATGTAACTACTGCTGCAACATTTACTAATCCTTGTGGTGGTGGGAATGGATCTACTTATCTTTGGATGGGAGATCAATCACCAGCCCCAAGATCATTATCAACAGTTGGGTTTGATTTAAGTTGTGGTGGCGAAGTATGCTTTGACTTAAAATTTGCAATACAATCAGATCCATCACCATGTGAAGGTCCTGACGTGTGGGATGAAGGTGTAGACTTAATGTATTCTATTGATAATGGACTTACTTGGGTTTCTATATTTTACTTTGAACCTGATATGAATGGAAACTTAAATGCTGCTTATCCTAATGCAGGAGATTATACTGCCTGGACAAATTATTGTTTTCAAATACCACCAGCTGCACAAACTGCCAACACAATGATAGGTTGGTTTCAGCATGCCTCTACATCTTTAATATACGATCATTGGGGATTAGATAATATAACAATCCAAGCCTTTGATTGTAATTACTATTATGTATGGAGCCATAATGGTTCAGGAAATCAATCCCAAACCGTATCTCCTACTTATGATTCAACATTTACAGTTTTATACACAAATGGAATAAATGATAGTTGTTGGGCTACAATCCCAATTCAAGTCCTATTTCCTGATGTTAATATAGATCCAGTGGATACAATGTATTGTCTTGGTGATACTATTCTTAATGCTGTTTTATCCAACCTCCCCCCAGATTCTTGTTGTTATACACTTGAAATGTTTGATTCATATGGTGATGGTTGGAATGGAGGATTTGTTGAGGTACTTGCAAATGGTAATTCAATAGGCCAATATAGTGCAGCTGGATTTGGGAGTGTTGAGCAAATTTGTTTTGCCAATGGAGATAATATAGTTTTAACTTATGCATCTGGGATATTTGAATATGAAAACACTTACAATTTTTATGATCCAAACAATACTCTTTTAATTTCACAAGGACCTACTCCACCAGTAGGTACTTCATACATTGGTGTAGCAAATTGCCAAGCAACTGTATATAATTATCAATGGTCTCCAGCCAATTTGGTAACATCACCAAATACATTACAAACAAATACGATTACCTTAGCACCTGGGACATATAACTTTACAATAACCGTTACCAATGCTAATAATCCTACTTGTTTTTCAACCGATACAATAACAATAGTTGTGACTAGCAACTTTAACATTAACGGAATCTTCCATAACTAAAAAAACTAAATAAAATGAAAAAACTACTAACTACCATCGGACTACTACTCATAACTACATTTGCATATACTCAATCCACTGTAAACCCAGACACTGTATGTGTTGGAGCAGTTGGAGAAAACTATTGGGTAACGAATAATGCTGGATCAAACTACACTTGGTCTGTAAATGGAGGAGGTGGAGTAATAAGTACAGGACAAGGAACAAATCAAATAACTGTGGATTGGGGCAATACTCCGGGCCTTTTCTCTACCGCAGTAACAGTAATTGAAACTAGCATTAATGGGTGTACTGATACTGTTAATTTAGATGTATTTATTTTATTACCTTCATATACTCAAATAGGTCCTTTCTGTGAAGGAGACCCTTGTGTAACTTTAATAGGTACACCAGCAAATGGAACATGGACTGGAGCTGGAGTACAAGCGATAGGTAATGGATTTGAATTCTGCCCAACATCCTCGGGAGTAGGAACATTTAACTTAACCTATACATTTGGTGGATGTTCAATAATCATGAATACAAGTGTTAACCCATCACCAATCCTAGGACCTATAAATCACAACTAATGAAAAGACTATTAATCATATTACTCTTATTACCTATATGGACATACACCCAAGACACGATGAGTGTTGAGATATGTACACATGATCAATCACATATACAAACATATTCGGTATTGAATGGACCAAACCAATATTTTTGGAGTGTTGATGGAGGTAATGTAATATCAGGCAATGGGACCAATGCAATTACTGTGAATTGGTTTAATGTAGAGGAAAATTTCTATTTGATCGAGGTATATGTGATATCCAATGCCGGGTGTTATGGTGATACATCTACTCTATGGGTAGATATAGATGAATGTTCTTATGATGGAGTATATGTACCGAATTGCTTTACACCGGATGGAGATGAGGTTAATGATGTATGGGGTCCGGTCTTTAGTCCTGGATATGACCTGTCAGGTTTTACTTTGATGGTCTTTAATAGATGGGGTAATCTTATATGGGAAAGTTATGACCAGTTTGCTAAATGGGATGGAACATATGATGGTACTCTTTGTCAAGATGGAGTATACATATGGAAGTTGGAATATAAATCTATCGATATACCGGGATATCAATCAAAACAAGGACATGTAACCCTATTAAAATAAAAATCAAAAAAAAATATCGAAAATTTATAAAAGAATAGATTTTTAAAACCCTCGAGGGTTTTTTATGTTTATTATATATTTATGTGTATATGAAAAAAGAAACACAGGATCAATACTATGAAAAAATTCGACTCATACAGATGGATAAAAAACTTTAAATCTAAATTAACAGAAGATTCTTTTGGTAAGAAAGATGAGGATACTGTTGATACTGGATATGAAAAGGTTAATGAAGATTATAGAGATCCCGAAGAGAACGCTGAAATATTAAAGGCATTGCTAAGCGATCCGAAACATTCGAAATACGTTACTGAAGAACTTATTCAATGGTTAGAGGATGAGGATGAATTAGATAGCTTCGTCGAAAACATGCTTGACGAGCTTAACCCCGATTTAGGAAGGTATAAGCTACGCAATATAAGACCTGAATCAGTTAATGAAGGCACTAATTGGACTCATGGTGATATTGCTAAAATGGCTAAACAGATTAAATTAGTAGAAAAACAGATTCTTGCTTTAGATAAGAATTTTAAGAAGTTAGATGGTATGATTAAGTCACATCGATCAAAACCAAACGGAGACCAGATACAGTATTTCGCTCGTAACATTAATAAAATATCTATATATGCTCTAGCCGCCCCGATATTAGCTCTAAAGAAGGGTTTAGGCACAATGTTCACCGGTAACAAAGAAGCAAATCTCTTCAAATAAACCGAAACTTTTCCGGAAAAAAGCTGCCAAAAAATTAGGATTCGTGAGAAATTATCCTTATCTTTAAATATAATAATTAATTAAAAAGATAAAGATATGTCAAAAATGAGAAAAGGTTACGATGCGCAAGACAGAGTTATTGCGGGATTCAAAAGAGATTTAAGAAGTTCAAGTGAAAATTCAGCGGTTATGCAATGTATGAGAAAGACCAAAAAAACCAAAATGGTAGTTCAAAAAGAAACCGTTCGATATTCTTATAAAGAGTTATTTAATAAAAAATAGAGATATGATAAAATATACGATATTAAAAGCAATACAAATATCGGCAATCATAATCTTACCAATATGTCTTCTAGGGAATTTTGAATCTGGTGATTATATCTGGGCAATGTTAGATGTAATAGTTTGGTCAATGTACCTTTCAGAATGCACAAAAGAAATGTTAGAAAATAAATTGCATAAGAACTTATATTAAAATGAATAAAATAATAATAATAGTCAGTTACTTAATGTCAGGGTTGATGGCTTTCTTTTCACCACTAACAGTTAACCATGGAAATCAAGGTTGCTGTGCAGAATGTGTACTTAAAAAAGAAGAGGAAGTTGAATATGTACATGAAGAAAACCAAAACAAAGATGATAAAGATAATTAAGAAAATAATATCACCTTTTTTATTCACCTATATAGTACTATTGTTGCTATTTAGTGTGTGGAAGGATATGTATATTGATTATAAGTTGAAAAAAATTAATAAAAAACATAAATGAGTAAAGAAGACAAAACTAAAGATTGGATTGAACATAGGGTTGGTAAGGAAATCATTGACTATAAAATTGAACCAACATTCGATACAGAAGGGAATGTTATATCCTTTGATTTAATGTTACAACCAACTAAAAATATAAATAAAGATGAATAAAAATAAAAACATAAGAATGCTTAATAAAAGTAAAGACAAAAAAAAGTACATATATGAGTCTCCCGATAATGGAAAAACAGTGTATAGGAGAGAGTTCATGGGTTGTCCTACTAGTAGGGAATTAATGTATGCTAAAAGAGAATTAGGTACAATTACAGACGATGACATCATAAAAGATTTCTTCGAAGAACCGGGTAGTGCTCATAGTTGGCTACAAAAAAACAAAGATAAATTTCCTAATGGTTCAGTTGTATCTGAAGTGATGGAAGCGTATGCTAATTATTATTTCAATCACAAATTTAATCAATTGATAAAACAAAGATGAGTAAAGATAAAATAGAATTAAGCCCAGATGAATATCGGACATTAGTAAATGCTATTGATGATAAAATTTATAATCTTACTACTATCATTGATAGAACAACTAAAAGAAACAATTTTGTTTGGATAGAACAAGTTAACATATTAAAAAATATCAAAGATAGATTAAAAGACAATTCATATCATCTTCTACCAGGAGATACTATACGCA
>Ga0080013_1003130_pt1 | contig 17997 bp, 19 predicted proteins | sample ETNvirenome_6_85_FD_69236 | JGI IMG/M metagenome (GOLD analysis project Ga0080013, IMG submission 69236) | Marine viral communities from the Pacific Ocean - ETNP_6_85 (SPADES assembly) (version 2) | ecosystem: Environmental > Aquatic > Marine > Oceanic | place: Pacific Ocean | collected 2013-06-19 | reverse complement strand
GAGATTTTTAATCTACCAGTAGACGAACTAGATGAAGAGCAGTTGCTAGTGGTGTACCAAGAAGCTATGCAAGGACAGCCTATGGAAGAAGCTGTACAAGAAGATGAGATTCAGTACGCAGCTAACGGTGGAAGAATGGGTTTTAAATGGGGTGGTAGTGATGCAATAGATGTCGCGCCATTAGAGACCTATAACATCGATGAAATCCAAGACATTGAAAAAGAAATAGGAGTGGGCCCACTGGCTGAGGATGAGGTTGATGAAGAAACACAGTCTATGATTATAGATATGCATGGCAAAGGAATGGATATTGAAACCATTTCTACTATTACTCAAACTCCAGTAGAGATTATTAATTCAGTTATATCTGCTTTAACACAACAGTCTCAAGGTGGAAGGATCGGGGCTCAAGAAGGAGGGCTTATGGATCTAGGTGGTCAAGAAAAAGATTATAGGGACGAAGGTGGTTTCGTAGCTCTTGGTGGAGAAGAAAGAGCGGACGATGTTCCAGCTAGACTAAGTAAAAATGAATTTGTTTTCACAGCTGATGCAGTAAGAGCAGCAGGAGGTGGAGACATTGATCAAGGTGCAGAAGTTATGCAGAATATGATGGATAACTTAGAACAAGGTGGAGAAATTTCTGAAGAGTCGCAAGGCTTAGAAGGCGGAGAAGAAATCATGTCAGAAGAAATAATTGACGAATCTAATCCGGCTCAAGGAATGTATGACAACTATGAACAATTACAATCGAGGGTAGGATAATGGCATTACCAGGATATTTAGAAGACACATCAAAAGATTTAGCCAAACAAATGACGGCCACGTATAGTGCGCCAATTGATACATCAAAATTTGCACCATCAATTGCAGGGATGGATCCTCTTCAAACTCAAGCTATCGGTATGGCTACGCAAGGAGTTGGATCTTATCAGCCATTTTTAACGGCTGCTCAAACAGCGATGGGACAAGCAGGCACAGCTGCTGGAGGACTCGGTGCATTAACCGGCCCCACAGCATATCAACAATTCCAGTCTCCTTATCAACAAGATGTTATTGATGAGACTTTAAGGCAGTATGATTTATCTCGTACACAGGGCCAACAAAGTATTAAAGATGCAGCTGTAGGTTCTGGAAACTTTGGTGGTGGAAGAGAAGGTGCGATGCTGGGTCAGTACAACGCTGATACACTAGCTAACAGAGCTGGTATTAGATCAGGATTATTACAACAAGGATTTGGTCAAGCACAAAATGCAGCCCAACAAGCATTTAAAAATCAACAAGCAATGCAACAGGCGTACACGGGTTTAGCGGGCCAACAGATGGGACTATCTAATTTCCAAAGAGCGGGAATGGGACAAGACATCGGGGCTCTAGGACAAATGGGCGCTATGAGACAGGGTCAAGAACAAGCGAAATTAAATGCGGCACAACAAGCAGCGCAGACTGCAGCCTATGAACCGTACGGCAGACTTAATCAGTATGCTTCAGGCATTACAGGTCTTGCTGGTGGTATGGGTGCTGCTCAGTTCCAACAACCAGGAGCAGCTGATCCATGGGGCAGTGCTCTTTCAACTGCAATGGGTCTAGGTGGATTGTATGGTCAAATGTTTAATCCAATGCAGTTTAAATTAGGAACATAATTATGAGAATTTTAAATAGACCTATGTTCAGGTATGGTGGTCCCATTAAAGAAGGGGTCATGCATGGCATGAGACAATCTAAAAAGGATGGTGGTCTAAGTAAACAATTTAATACAGGATTAGTTGGTGATGAAAGATACCCTAAAACAAAGGGTAGAGAACATCACGTTGGCTTCTTGGCACCTTTGTGGTGGTTGGGTCAAGTAGCTTTAGCTGGAGGAAGATATGCATTACCCCATGCAATGAGATATGGTTCAAGATTATTAGGTGGTGGTATAAGAACAGGAGTAGGTGGAAAAAGATTTCTTGCCCCTACCAAGAGTTGGTGGGGTAAAGATCCTTTAGTTACTGGTGCGAGAAAATTAGTACAATCTGGAGCACGTGCTAAAAATGTTGGCAAATGGGGTAAAGTTGGCAAATTTGCAACGGCTCCTAGTACAGCATTGTCTGCTGCTTATATGTTAGATGCATTTCCAGGTGGGGAACCACTTGTAAACCTAGATATACTTGGCAATAGAAATATCTTGGGACAAAAATATGATCCTAAAACAAATAAAAGAGTTAAGGGTACTGGAATATCTAGCTTATGGGAAGACGAAATAAAACCTATTGAAGGAGGCGAGATAAGCGCAGAGCAAGCAGAAATTCTAAGATTAAAAAAATTATTAGAGGATAAGAGAGGCGCAGTAGTAGACCCAGAGGCAGCTAAAAAACTAGCTAAAGAAAAAGCAAACGAGAGAATTCAAAGTTATTTAGACATGATGGGTTATGACAGCGCGAAGAGAGGTGCATTAGATAAAGCCTTAATAGATGCGAGTGCACTCGTTCAAGACGCAACAAGTGAAGCAGGCTCACTTAAAGAAGCTGACTGGGGTAAATTAATTAATCAAGCGATCCAAACAACTAGCAAACGTCTAGAGAAACCAGAACAAATTAGAGAAGCAGTAGGCCTAATGGCTACTAAAGCGGCGATCGAAAAAGATCTGGAAGACCCGCAGGTTAAGAAGCTTAGAGACTTACAAATTCAAGTACAAGAAAAAGCATTAGCGGGTGAGACTCTTCAGGACACTATCAACGCGGCCTATCAAAGAACAGGAGAGTTTGCCGCCGGAGCAGAACTTGCAGGCTTAGCTCGTACAAAAGGAATTAAAGTTGACCGAGTTATACCTACAGCAGATATACCTGAGGACATGTCTGCAATAGATTATATAACAACAGTAGTAAAAAAATCCCATGACTCAGGCGAACCTTTTCCACCAGGAAACTATGTTATAAAAGATAGATTAGTTGAAATTGATGCAACAGGTAATGTAACACCTGTTGTTTAGGGGGATCAATGGCTTCTAATTATGATTATTCTAAATTTCTCAACGTAGACTCGGAAAAAAATAACAAAGTAGGTGTCTTTCAATCTATGCTAGCAGGTGTAGGTTCCGGTTTAATATCAATTCCAAAAGGTTTATTTTCTTTAGGCGCAAGTCTGATGGACCTGGGTGTCAACACAGGTAAAGCTGCTGCAGTAGAGCAATGGTTCGATGACCTGACGACTTGGGATGAAAAAGCAGAAGCAACTGCTGCTGGAAAACTTACAGAACTGTTGGTTAACATAGGGGTTCCAGGAGGATACGGATTCAAATTAGGAAGTGGTCTTGCCAAGCAAGCGATGCTTGCAAAGAAAGGTGGTAAATATTTAAAGCTGGATAGTCCAGCATTAAAGAAAGGGGTTAAGCAGGCTCTAGAATTAAATACTAGAGGCAAAACAAATCAATTCATAGCCGGTGCTTTAGCAGGTGGTGTAGGTGAAGGAGTATTTGTTGGTGACGTAGAAAAAATTGGAACCTTTGGAGATTTATTGGGTGGTCCAACAGAAATAGATCGAGGCGATGACCCCGATGCAGTAAGAGAAATATTAAACAGAGTTAAGTTTGGAACTGAAGGAGCACTCTTCACTGGAGTTATAGGTGGAGTAGGAAAAACAATCGGCAAACTTACAAACAGAAATAAAAAATTAGATATAAATAATGATAAGCTCGATGGCTGGATAGATAAAGTAGCTTCATGGTTTAGATCTAGAAGTGCTAAGACTCCAGAGTTCTTTGAACTAGAGACAGGACAGATTGGTAAAAGAGGAGCCGATGCACTAAGAGCTAAAAATATATCAAGAGAATTGGATACAAATATTGACGCTGTCTTTCCTGCGTGGAGAACTATAGGTAATACCGTAGCTGCTAAGGAAAGAAACAAACTTCTGGCCCAGGTTAATGATCTATTAATCACAGGTAATCCTTCTTACGATGACATGGGGAAAGTAGTTTTCCCTACGCTAGACGCTACCAAAAAAGCAGCACTCCTTAAAAGACTAAAAGAATTAAAAATGGATGACGAAGTCATCACCGATCTCTTTGGAAATCTATCAAGCATCAGAACTAAATGGGCCGAACTATTTGAGACACTGGGTGGAACATTAAGAGGAGAGGACCTTGCAAGTTTTAAAAGTTTATTTGGTAAAAAGTTTACCGACTACCTGGGATCTACTTATGACATCTTTATCAATGACTCTATCCTTCCATGGTTAAGATACAAACCCACAGCTGAAGCAGTAGAGAATGCTAAAAAAATGTTTATGCAAAGTGCTGAAGAAGCAGGTAAACCTATTACTCCTCTTCAAGCAGAAAGATATGTACAAAATATTCTAGACACGGCTGCACTTCCTAAAGGGTTTAGAATGGACAGAGCATCTGATGCTATCTTTCAAGTACCAGATTTTTTTATTAACAGAACTACATTAGATGATGCAGTCTTTAAAGGCAGAGTAGTTGCTACACAACTTGCAAGAGAAGGAGACAGGAAAGTCATCGATGCTTTGCTAGGTAAAACTAAAAACCCTATGCAAACTATTCTAGCAGGGACATCCAAGCTATCTTTAATTACTCGAAGAAATGAATTCTTTGACGATCTCATTAGAAAATCAGATCAACTTAAGGCAGACAAAAAACTTCCTATGTTTGCCGACACTCAGGACGAGGCGTTTGCTTTATTCGGTAGACAAAAAGTTAAAGAAATTAGGATTGATTTAGGAAAAAGATTACAGGTAGGAGAACAAAATCCTTTGAATGGCAAGTGGGCCCCTGAAGGAATAGCAGATGCATTAGAAAAAACTTCGTCCAATGTAAAAGATTTAGGTATGGCGGAGAGAATGTATTATAGTTTTGCCCTGTATCCTAAAGCAGCATCACAGATTGCTAAAACAATTCTATCACCCATCACTCACTTAAGAAACTTTATAAGTGCAGGAGCATTTGCTTCAGCTAATGGGATCATACCGCTAGCAGATCCTGCTGCCGTTAAGCAAGCGTACCAGGCATTACAGACAGGATTAAAAGGAACACGAATGCAAAATGATTTGTATGAGAAACTTTTAAAACTAGGTGTCGTAAATAGTAACGTAAGACTCGGGGACCTGACTAAATTGATGGAAGACGTTAGCTTTGGTGCTACGATGACCGGGGAAAAGGGAATGAGAATGTTACTGAAACCTTTATCAAAATTAAAAAACATTGGACAAGATTTATACACAGCGGAAGATGACTTCTGGAAAATATATTCATGGGCTATAGAAAAAAGTAGACTAGCAAAAGCTTTTGAAAAACATGGAATGACTAGAGGTAAATGGTTTAAAGATTCAGCAGGCAATGAAGTAAGATTAACAGAAGAGTGGTTAGAAAAAGAAGCAGCAGACATAGTTAAGAATAATATTCCAAACTATTCTTACGTATCAGATTTTGTTAAGGGCCTACGTAAATGGCCGATTGGAAACTTCGTATCCTTCCCGGCAGAGATTGCAAGAACAGGAACTAACATTGTTAGACGAGGACTAAGAGAGATCAACGAGACTGTTACATTAGCTGATGGTACAGTCGTGAAACCTTTCCAAACCATTGGATACACTAGACTATTTGGCTTTGGTGTTACAACAGCAGCTGTACCAATGGCTACGGTAGCAGGCTTCCAGGCACTGTACGATGTAACTGATGATGAAAGAGAAGCAATCAGAAGGTACGTGGCGCAGTGGTCTAAGAACTCGACAATACTTCCGATCAAAGATAAAGATGGAAACTTTAGCTATGTAGATTTCAGTCATGCTAATGCATATGATACTTTAATTAGACCGATTCAATCGGTCATCAATTCAGTAGCCGATGGCAGAACAGATGAAGATGGTATAATGGATGACATGTTAAAGGGAGTTATGGTCGGAGCCTATGAATTTGTTCAACCATTTGTTTCAGAATCTATTTGGACCGAAGCAGTATTAGATCTTATAGCCAGAGGTGGAAGAACAAGAGATGGATTCGAAGTTTATAGTGAAGCAGATAATCCTGGAGACAAGACTGATAAAATGTTCAAACATTTAGTTAAAGCAGTGATGCCTTTCTCGCTACCACAATTAATAAGATTAGATAAAGCACTAAGACCTGTGGATGTTTTAGAAAAAGGTAAGTTTGATAAGTACGGACAGACATATGAATTTGGTCCAGAATTTGCAGGTATGTTTGGTTTCAGAGGAGTTAAAGTAAATCCTGATCGAACATTAAAGTTTAAAGTAGCCGACTATCAAAAAGGAGTAAGACAATCAGGTGCATTGTTTACAAGAAATACATTAAGAGGTGGACCTATTTCTCCAGCTGAAGTTGTCCAGTCCTACATCAATGCTAACCGATCCTTATTTGGTGTGAAGAAAAATTTAAAAGCAGACATGGATGCAGCTAGATTATTAAACATAGGTGAGGATGCTTTTGATTCCGCACTCGATAGACTTTCTAATGTAGAAGTAAATGCCATTGATAATGGTGTCTTCAGACCCTATACAATTTCACTAAATGTTAAACAAGCTTTTCGAGACAACGCAGAAAAGCTGGGACTACCCAACCCATTAGAGCAGGCAGGGGATGTTATTAATGAGATAAGAAATCAATTATCAGAGCTTCCATTAAGTCTTGGAAAATTCCCAGACTTTCCTAATCCTATAGCTACTAGTACAGAGACAGGGCAAGAAGTCGCACCTCCTTTATCATTAAATCTGCCTAATATAAACGCAGAAACACTGGCAGCTGCAGGAAAAACTAATCAATATTCTAGCTTGACAACACAGCAAAAACTAGATTTACTGTTCCCGAGAGGTTAAACACATGGCCAAAACGATCGCACTTCAAAAAATAGAATCACACGAAAAACTATGTAGAATTATGCAGAAATTAACCCATAAAAAAATCCATCAAATAGAAGAACGAGTCAAGAGACTTGAAAAAATATTACTGACATGTACAGGAGCATTGATTGCTGGCATGGCATATTTAATCTATAGTTTAGCGAGCCACCTTACAATTTAATGAAATTATCTAAAAACTTTAGCCTTGCAGAGCTATGCAAGTCACAAACAGCCACAAGGATGGGCCTTGATAACAACCCTAGTGAGGATGAGCAGGAGAACCTAAGATTGCTCTGTGAGAGGGTCCTACAGCCCATTAGAGACCATTTTAATCACGTAGTCACCATTACCAGCGGATATCGCAACGAAATTCTGTCAAAAAAGATAGGTAGTTCAAGCACCTCGCAACATTGCAAGGGAGAGGCGGCGGATTTTGAAATCTTTGGCACCCCTAACAATGAAGTCAGCGACTGGATTAAAGAGAACCTAATGTTTGATCAATTGATTCTCGAATACTATGAACCTGGGCAACCAAACTCGGGATGGATTCACGTGAGCTACAAGAAAGAAATAAATAGTAATCGAAAGGAATATTTAATGGCTATAAAGAAGAATGGAAAAACAGAATATAAACCGATCATGGGGCTCTCAACTGACCGATACGTAAAATAGGGAAAAATTTTAGACTAAGTTTTTTTTCGTTGTCCTATATTTTATAGGATTATATCCACGCCTTTAACTCCTCCCCCATTATTTTAGTGGCTATATTAATTTTCTTTTTTAAAGCTTTTACAATTCTTTCGTCCACGGTATTTTCGCACATAAGGTCAATATAGGTCATGGGTTTATTTTGACCTATTCTATCAATTCGTGCTTCTGACTGTTGTCGTTTTTCTAAGTCGTATCCGTTAGAATAATAAATCATGGTAGAAGCTGAAGTTAGCGTAATCCCGTATCCTCCTGTCTGAGTGGTTCCTACAAAAAACCTAACTTTATCCTCTTCTTGAAATTTTCTAATATTTTCTTGTCTTTCCGTCTGTGGAGTTAACCCATAATAATCTACACAACACCCTTCTCCAAATTCTTTAACAACTGCCGAAATAATTTTATTTACATCTTTTTGCCAATGTGCCCAAATTACAACCTTACCTTCAATTTCCCATAATAGATCTATAAGTTCTGGAATCCTGTTACTTGCTATATCTCGTGTAACACCATCGTCAGCAGTAAAGTGGCCGCAGGTAATTTGTTGGAGCCTCATTAACTGAGTGAGAACAGTAGCAGTAGTCATCATTTTTCCGTCCATCTGTGCCAAAGCTAAATGTTTCATTTGTTTGTAAACCTTTGTTTGATCAGCAGTTAATTGAACTATTCTTTTCATGAAAGTTTTAGCAGGTAGGTCTAAACAATCATCTTTTAAAACTCTGTAAGAAAAAGGTTTTAATTTATCAGAGAGTTCTTCGAGATGTCTATATCCCGTTATAATTTGAACCGATCTTCCTCCAAAATTAGCTGTCTTCATGACAGCATATCGAGTTCTAAAAGAATAGTAAGAACTGTGCCCTAATAATTCCGATTTTAAAAAATCACACTGCTTATATAAATCTAAAGGAGATTTAGTAACGGGAGATCCGGTTAATATTCTTCTATACTTAGCAAAAGGAGCCAACGAACAAATATTTCTAGTTCTTTTAGCTTCTGGATTCTTAATAGTCGTACTTTCATCTACCGCGAATAAAGTACTATGACATCTTAAAAAACGTGCTGCAAACTCTAAGCCTTTTTTAGTGGAAAAAGCTTCCACATTCATAACTAAAATATGTAAATCATGTCCTGGTTCAAACAAGGTGTCTAATTGGCGTTGTTGTTTCTGGTTAATCAGTGCCTGCCAAAGAACCGGGGAACAGGGAATATGATCAACTAAATGAGTAGGAATTTCTTGTTCATACCAAGTTTTAACCACTCCTTTTGGAGCCACAATTAGAACACCATTGATTTTTCCAGCATCATAGAGCATTGCTATATTGTCTATTAAGACTTTTGATTTACCAGTACCCATCTCCATAAAATAGGCAAAATAAGATTTGTCCCAAGACATCTTTAATGCTTTTAGTTGATGCGCGTATGGCTTTGTTTTAAATTTGTAATCCATAATTTTTATTTTTTCTTTCTATTGACATTTATATATAGGATGTTATATGAATTGTCAATGCCAGAAAGTATAAAAGACGAAAATATTGTATATGTACTCCAGGAACTACCTGGAACTAAAGCAGGTGCTCCTAAAATAAATATTATGAGTGCGTCTAAATACGGAAGATTTAAATTTTTACTACCTGAATTTTCTCAAATAATATTTTCACCAGGTCCTTTAATTTTTAAACTAAGAAGTTTATTAAGAGAGTACACTGCAAAAGATTACCTATTATTAACAGGGGATCCAGCAATTATTGGAGTTGCCTGTTCTATAGTATCTGACATGACCGGTGGTAAATATAGTCTGTTGAAATGGGATAAACAGGACCGAATATATTATCCTATTAAAATAAACCTACATGAGAAAGGAGAAATCGATGAATAATATTGATTTTGAACAAGACCAACGAGAAGATTTGGATTCAGTAAATGAAGCTAAATCATTATCAGACCAAGTCGTAAAACTAAGAAATTTAGAAGACGATCTGGTTTTAAAAGAAAAAGAGTTTAAGGAACTCAAAAGAAAAGTAGAGGTAATGTCAGGGGAGGTTATTCCTACCATGATGCAAGAAATGAACATTTCTACTTTAAAACTAGCTGATGGCTCATCAGTGGAAGTTAAACCGATTTACGGTGCTTCAATCTCTCCCGCAAAGAAAGAGGAAGCATTTAAATGGCTTCGAGATAACGGCCTAGGAGATCTTATTAAAAATGAGGTCACTGTTGCCTTTGGTCGTGACGAAGACAACAAGGCACAGCATTATGCTGGCCTTGCGCAAGGTCAAGGGTATGAACCCGTCCAGAAATTAAAGGTCGAACCCATGACACTTAAAGCACTGGTCAGAGAGCGTATAGAGTCTGGACAAGATATGCCCTCTGATCTTTTTAACGTGTTCGCAGGCAACCGAACCAAACTAACAAGGAAACAATAAACATGAACCAAGTAACAGAGAAACAGTCTGCACAACTTCCAGCAAATGTATTTGAGGAAGATGCAGCAAAAGGTTTGGGCAATATAGGTCAACAAGACTTAGCTCTTCCTTTTTTAAAAATCCTTGGACAGCTTTCACCAGAAGTTAACAAACGTGATGGTAAGTATGTCGAAGGTTCAGAGCCAGGAATGATATTTAATTCTGTCTCTGGAGAATTGTACGATGGTGTCAAAGGCGTAGATGTAATTCCATGCTTTTATAAACTTGAGTACATTGAATGGAAAGACAGAGGGGAAGGTCCAGGCGCACCAGTTGCGATCTATGACTCATCTTCAGATATCATATCTAAGACAAAACCAGATGCAAATTACAAAGATAGATTACCTAACGGTAATTATATTGAGAAAACGGCATCGCACTTTGTCATTGTCTTGAGCGAGAGTCCATCGACAGCTTTGATTTCTATGAAATCTACTCAATTAAAAATTAGTAGAAAATGGAACTCAATGATGTCTGGAATAAAGATGAAAGGTAAAGACGGGTTATTTACACCAGCATCTTTCAGCCACATTTACAGACTAAAAACCACTCAGTTGTCTAACGATAAAGGCACATGGTTTGGTTGGGAAGTCAGTAAAAACGGTCCAATAACTGATACAACTTTGTATAATCAAGCTAAAACATTTAGTGAAAGCATAGCCAAAGGCTCTGTCAAAGCTAAACACGGCGAAGATAAACCAAAGGAAAGTATTATCTAATTCTCTAAGAGAATGAGTGCACAGTATGGGCCTTGAGGGAGACTGAGGGGCCCATATGATCAGTTATGGATAAAAGATATATAAAATTTTTTGATGGTTATCGTGCCGCGTACGGTCTAGCTGACTTTGAACACGAAGAAGCAAAGGTCGACCCAGAAAGCGGAAAGAAAAAACCAGTATACCGATGGAACTACGAACCTCTTACAGAGCAAGTCTATCAATCTCATTTAGAAGGTAAAATTTCAATAGGTATCCAGCCATGTAACCAAGATTCAGAAGCAAGACTTGGTGTTATAGATGTTGATCCAACAGACTATGATAATTTTAATAAAAAATTTTTTATAGATGTAATACAAGATTACGAATTACCTTTAATACCAATCGAATCTAAAAGTGGTGGTCTACATCTATGTTTATTTATGGACCAATTCACCGACGCCAAAGCAGTTAAATCCTTTTTAACTAATCTACTTCCTCTTTTTAAATTAAAACCTAGCAACGAAATTTTTCCTAAACAAACAGAACTTACAAGAGAAGAAGAAACTGGCAAATTAAAACCAGGACAGTTTATTAACTTACCATACTATGGAGGCCAGAGATGTGCTTTAAATACAGACGGCACTCTATTTCAATTAGATAAATTTTTAGAACTAGTAGAAGCAAATCTAGTTTCTAAAGATCAATTAAAAATTATTACGGAGAACATTGATAAAAAAATATATGAAGGAACCGACGCAGATTTAATGGATGGTCCTCCATGTTTAGCAGACATCTCTAAAATATCTAAGAAAGATGGTTTTGATGGTAAAGATAGATTTATGTACAATTACCATGTCTTTGCTAAGATGAAGTATCCAGATGGCTGGGAACAGAAAGTAAAAAATGCTCCAGTAAAATTTTTTGAAGAAAGACATGCAAATGCATGGGATGATAAAATATTAGTAGCAAAACTAAAGTCGTGGAAAAGATCAGACAAAGGTTACACATGCACACAAAGTCCTCTAAGTGATTTTTGTAAAAAAGGTATCTGTGTTAAAAAAAGATTTGGAGTCTTAGCTGGATCTAAGGGATCCTATCCCATATTAACTAATTTAAGAAAGATAGAAATATTTGAAGAACCTGAATATGAGTTTGATATAACTAAACCAGATGGTATCGCTACGGCTACAGTATTTTGTAGATCAATTGAACATTTAAACGATCAACGTAAACGTAGAAATGCAATAGCGAAAGCTGCAGGTTTCTTACCACCTTTGATTAAAGGGGATGAAGAACAGAGAGTTATGGACGACTTATATAAGACTCAAAAAACAGTACAACCACCTATTGGAACATCTCCTAAAGAAAAATTACATGATGTTTTACATTCTAAAATAAATGGACCGAAAGCAACTAACGACGCAGCCTTTAAAAGTGGATCAGTTCTAATGGAAGGAGACTATGCGTTTTTTAAATTTGATAAATTTTACGATAGATTAAAATCTAAAGACTGGAAATATAAAGAAGAGAAAACAGGACGAATGATGCAGTTGATTTATAAAAGTTGTGATGTACAGTTCCTGGATCAAAAAAGATTTCCGTCCAAAGAACAAGGTAAATACACAGCGTCAGTTAAAAATGTAGTTCAAATAAATATAAAAGATTTTGAAGAAGTACCCATACACCACACCAACATAAAACATAAGACGGAGATAATGTGATCAGTAGAAAAATATACGGGCCTCCGGGAACAGGGAAAACAACCAAGCTTATTAAATACGCAAAAACTTTTTATAAACTAGGGACTCCATTAGATAAAATAGGTTACTTTGCATTTACAACTAAAGCAGCAAACGAGGCTATCAATAGGATGTTAGACTCTTATAAATATCTTCAACGAAAAGATTTAAAATATTTTAGAACCCTACACTCCTTGGCTTTCTGGAAACTAGGAATGAAAAAAAGTCAAGTCATGCAGGATGAACATTATGAAGACATCGGAAGAAAATTAGGGATAGAGGTTACCGTTTACTCAGACGGTCAAGAGTCTACAGGGTTTGTAGATTCAGATAGTGAATATTTTAATTTAATAAATGCAGCTAGAATTAAAGGTATATCTATTGAGGCCGAATATAATACTGGGATGTATTCCTATGAACTTGAAAAAAATTTACTACATATTCTCAGCGCGGAATTAGATAATTATAAAAACGCTTTTAAGCTACGGGATTTTACTGACATGATCGAAGAATTTAATGTGGCAGAATTGTGTCCAAAATATGACATCGTTTTTATTGATGAAGCTCAGGATTTATCGCCTATACAGTGGAAAATGGTAGATATTATAGGGCAAAATTCCAAGTATGTTATACTAGCTGGAGACGATGATCAAGCTATTTATGGTTGGGCAGGTGCAGATGTAAAAAAATTTCAAAATATTCCAGCTAAAAAAGACATTATTTTGCCACAATCTCACAGGGTTCCTAAACAGGTTCAAAGTATCGCAGATAAAATTTTAGAAAGAATTCCTGATGAAAGAAGAATTAAAAAACATTGGAAGGCCCGAGCAGAAGAAGGGTTTGTAGATCACATAACGGCAATTGAAGATGTTCCTTTAGCTAAGGGAGATTGGTTAATTCTTGCACGAACAAACGATCGATTAAATAAAATTAAACCTATCTTAAAAAACATGGGGATTTATTTTCAATCTAAAGGACGTAAAAGTTTTAAAGCCACCTTATTTAGAAGTATTCTAAACTATACCAGATGGACAGATAACAGGGATAAGTTGTCAATAAGTGAATTAAGAGATATACTGGAGTACACAGGGACTAATTTAAACTGTAGCGTTCCTTACCCTACGGAAGAAAGGTTGTACGACTTAAAAGAATTTGGATTTAGTAATACTCAAAGATGGTTTGATGTTTTTAAAAATGATCCTGAAGAATGTCTATATATTAGAGAAATGTTAAGACAGGGGGAAGAATTAAGAACCGATGCAAGAGTTCAATTATCCACAATACATTCTGCAAAAGGTGGGGAAGCTACAAATGTTTTACTCATTTTGGACAATACAAAAACAATTCGAGAATCATCCGAAAAAAATTGGGAAAAAGAAGATGAAGAACATAGGGTTTGGTATGTAGGAGTTACAAGAACTTCACATAATTTATATATCATGGCAGCAAAAAAGGAGGCAAAAGGATATGACATCGAAAGTTTGGGATAAACAAATCGGCGGACAACACTATCAAAAATTTAAAATTCAACCAAGTAAATTTGTGGTTGAAAATGAGTTGCTCTACCCTGAGGGGTGTGCTATAAAATACATATGCCGGCATAGGTTGAAAGGAAAGAAACAAGATTTGGAAAAAGCTATTCACTTTATCGAAATGATTATTGAAAGAGATTACGGAGACCACACATATAAAAGTCAGATCTTTAAATCGAAGGGGGATGATGGAACCAAATAATCATATTCCTCACTACATGTTGTTAATCACAATTCTCTGTTTAATCTGTTACCTATTATGAAAATACCAAAGTTCGAAGCCCAGACAGAATGGGTAAAACCTACAGAATTTCCAGACCTGCGACAGGTGGATGAAATTGCAATCGATTTAGAAACAAGAGACCCAGACTTAATTAAAAAAGGATCCGGTTCTATAATTGGTAATGGAGAAGTAATTGGTATTGCAGTTGCAACAAAACATTACAAAGGATATTTTCCAATTGCCCATCAAGGTGGTGGTAACATGGATAGTACAAAAGTTTTACACTGGCTTAAAGATGTTTTAGAAGCTCCTTCCACAAAAATTTTTCACAATGCAATTTATGATGTCTGTTGGTTAAAGGCCATGGGCTTTAAAATTAACGGCGACATTGTTTGTACAATGATTGCTGCAGCAGTTACTGATGAAAACAGGTTTCGTTATGATTTAAATAGTTTGTCCTGGCATTACCTAGGTTATGGTAAAAATGAAAGAGCATTAGCAGAAGCAGCGGAAGAATGGGGAATTGATCCTAAAGCTGAAATGTATAAGCTTCCTGCAATGCATGTTGGATCTTACGCAGAACGAGACGCAGAAGTAACTCTAGGGCTTTGGCAAGAACTAAAAAAAGAAATTATTAATCAGGACCTGGAGGACATATTTGATTTAGAAACAGAACTCTTTCCTTGTCTTGTTGATATGAGATTTAAAGGTGTGCGTGTAGATATTGAAAGAGCACACTTAATGAAAAAAGAATTTAAGAAAGCCGAACAGGAATTATTACATAAAATAAAAGGAGAAACAAATATTGATACGCAGATATGGGCGGCAAGATCGGTGGCTAATGTATTTGATGTCTTAAAATTAGAGTATCCTCGTACAGAAAAAACTGAAGCACCATCCTTTACTAAAAATTTTTTACAAGAACATAAACATCCTGTTGTCAATATGATTGCTAAAGCAAGAGAGATCAATAAGGCCCACACAACTTTTATTGATTCTATTTTAAGATATGAACACGATGGAAGAATACATGCAGAGATAAATCAACTTAGAAATGCAGGAGGAGGAACAGTAACTGGAAGATTTTCTTATCAGAATCCTAACCTCCAGCAAATTCCTGCACGGAACAAGGATCTGGGACCTAAGATAAGAAGTTTATTTATTCCTGAAGAAGGACATAAGTGGGGTTGTTTTGACTATTCTCAGCAAGAACCAAGACTCGTTGTGCATTATGCGTCATTATATAAACTACCTTCAGTCTATGATGTGATTGATGCATACACAAATGATTCTAGCGCAGACTTTCACCAGACTGTAGCTGATATGGCAGAGATACCTAGATCACAAGCTAAAACAATTAACCTTGGTCTATTCTATGGAATGGGAAAAGCAAAACTTCAAGCAGAACTAGGAGTAACTAAAGAAAAAGCAGCTGATTTATTTAATCAGTATCATGCTAAAGTTCCATTTGTAAAACAACTTATGGAGAAAGCTTCTAATAGAGCACAGGACAGAGGACAAATCAGAACTCTCCTGGGCAGGTTATGTAGGTTTCATCTATGGGAACCAAATAGTTTCGGGATGCATAAAGCCATGAGTCATGAAGATGCACTCAGGGAACATGGACCAGGGATTAAAAGAGCTTACACCTACAAAGCATTGAACAAATTAATTCAAGGATCGGCTGCTGACATGACAAAGAAATCTATGTTGGAGCTGTATAAAGAAGGAATTATTCCCCATATTCAAATTCATGATGAACTAGCTGTTTCTATTACAGGCGATGAAGAAGCCAAAAAAATTATTGAGATTATGGAAAATGCTGTTACACTTGAAGTCCCTAATAAAGTAGACTATGAAGTCGGTGACAATTGGGGAGACATTTATGATTAACCAGGAGGAAACTATGGAAAAAATAAAAGTTCACGCTCAAAAACTATGGGTTGACTATAAAGATTATCTTATAGGCGCAGCTATCGGTTTAGTTATTGGCATAATCGTATTCTAAGTAGGGTATGACATATGGCTTATCTCAACGCTAACATACCGATTATAGAATGCTACGTTAGAGGTAACTACCTACGCGATCAAAAAGATTCTCACGATAAATATTTTGAATGTGTGGTATTTGGAGTAAGTTCCTTACCAAAGCAAGTCCCTTTATTTCATTATTTAATGACTGATGGGGGGCTTTGGTGGAGAGCTCCTATATCCGCTTTCTGCACTAAACCAGGGGTAAAAGAAGTACCATTAAATGAGCTGGTAATGTGGGATTCTTTCAGTTATAACTTTAGTGTTACAACTTTTTATCAGTTGGCTGGATCTAAGATGTCGTATATTTCCAGACGCAGAGTTAAAAGGGAAGGAACATACTTATTCACCATTGATTGGTGCGCGGGTGATCCGAACGAATTAAATTTCGGATATGCAGAAAAGCCCGACCAACATAAGTGCGGTCATGTAATAGAATTAGATGATGGCAATTATGCAATACAGCCAAACAATAGGTTAAGGGCATTTGACCCATCGTTAGCTGCAGATCCATCAGAACAATTAATACATAGACTATGTAATACTAAAACCTGGTCTGTTGAAAATACTTCGAAATGGATTACAGATGAGCATGAGGCAGGTAGTTATGACTATCACTACACTGACTTAAATGATAACAAGGTGTCTAAAAATAGTTGGGGAATTATGGGTAAAAAAAATGAATAAATGTAAAAGATGTAATCATGATTGCCACTGCGGGGGTAAAGAACATATTGATGAATACTTAGACATATGTCAATGTGGAAACTGTGATTGTCAACAAGGTAAAGCGGAAGATTCAACCTATGAAAACAATGGAGTTTTAGTAGATGACACTGGAGAATGTGAATCATGTCAATAACAAGGAGACTAATGAATAAAATATTTTTAATAGCGGCACTATTAATCATGGTAAACGCCTGTTCTATCGGACCTAAATGTACCTACACCCAAGAAGGAACAAAAATTCAATCTTGGATATGGTTTTATGGAAAAGATAAACCGGCAGACTTAGATAAAATGAATTGTAACTAATATGAATGATAAGATTATTACTGCCCTCTTAGCTATTCTTATCGCACTTTCTGGCTGGAGTCTCACAACAACAGTCGGTCTTAAGTCGGATGTTGCAGTTCTTCAAGAAAAAGTATCAGGAGTTGAAAATGAAATTCAGAACTTTAAAAATTCTAAGGGCAAGAAGAAACGCAAGAAAAAGATTAAGAACAACTGAAAAAGCGGTACAGGCTTTGATAATTGGCCTAGCCTTGGTCTTAGTTCTTTTAGTTGGATGTGAAAATGGAGCAAGACACTCATTAGAACTAACAGAACCCACAGATCACACAACAGGTGACGACGGCGGAAAAATGAAGTATAAGATTATTTGGGGTAGTACAAAACACAATGATTGAAAAATTAATGACATTACTGGTTGGAATCTTGTTGGCATTAGCCGGCTGGTCACTTTCTAGAACTTTTGAACTCTCAACTATCCAAGCAGTACACGAAGATAAAGTACACACTCTTCAAGCACAAGTTTTAAAACTAGAAGATCAGGTAGATAAGATGATGGATTCAGATAAAGAAATCATGGACCAACATAAAAAACTATTTGAAGTTTTAGACAATCAACCCTCAACAGGATACAGTTATAACTAATGGCACTTAAAATTTCAGAAGAAGCAGCAGTTCAAATGCCTATGAAGACCGTAGCCAGCCTCATCGCGCTGGTAGCGATCGGGACCTGGGCTTACTTCGGAG
>Ga0080013_1003129_pt1 | contig 18007 bp, 30 predicted proteins | sample ETNvirenome_6_85_FD_69236 | JGI IMG/M metagenome (GOLD analysis project Ga0080013, IMG submission 69236) | Marine viral communities from the Pacific Ocean - ETNP_6_85 (SPADES assembly) (version 2) | ecosystem: Environmental > Aquatic > Marine > Oceanic | place: Pacific Ocean | collected 2013-06-19 | reverse complement strand
AGAAGCTCGAGCGCGAAGAGATCGCACTGGGTCTGGCGGAGCCGACCCCGGAGACGGAGCTGGAGGCCTGGGAGGTCTACGAAGCCAAGGCAGAGGAGGTAGGATACTAATGAGAGAAGAAGGTTACAGCGTTACAGCACGGGCAGCAGCGAAAGCAGCAGTCATAAAGATACCGTACCCAGTTGGCGGATTGATAGAGGCAGAGATACATCACTATCTTGAGCATTCAATTGGAATGGACCCAATGGGCAAAGAGATCGACGAGATTGCAGACCAAGCATTGTCAGTCGCTGGAATCATACTGGGCATTGGACCAGATGGTTTGTAAGGAGGAGAGTAAGATGCTCGCAGTGATTCACTGGAAGATTAATGACAGGACTGGACACGGGAAGAAGCCGATGCCAATGGATATGGCTCGAGTCTGGGTAAAGCATATGAACAACAAATACGGTGCTGGGACGCACTGGGTGGAGTGGTACGCATAATGACAGTGCACAACGAGATGTTTGACGGTAAAGAAAAGAAAGAGCCGACTATGCATAGAGTCTACGTTGAGTTCGAGGGAGGTTACTTCGTATCGCTCGGCGTGATAGATGCTTCCTTTCAGCAGATGGTAGAGGAGCTTGGCCGACCGGCAAAGGTAGAGTTCCGCGCAACAGACGAGGGCTGGTACCAAGATGAGGACGGTGAAGATCTAGTGTCAGGGAGAAAAGATGCTTGAAGGTCGCAAGAATGCACCTCCTGTAAGAAAGCCCAGGGTGAAAGAGGGATACCAGTCGAAGGTGAATCTCTACAACTTCGTTATCTTTCAGAACTACGATGGCACAACAACTGCCAAGGCACTACCCAGAGAAACGTACAATAAGTTATTCCAGGATAACGTGTAGCTATCAGCTACTAATGGTATAATAAGAACATGGAGGGGAAAGGAACCCTCCCCCAACGGGGAATAACCCCCGCTGCTAAAAAAACGGAGGCCATCATGGCTGCAACTGCAAACTCTAAGTACTCTTTCGACATCACCGACTCCGAGGTCCTTGCACCTCACCCGAAGTCCGGCCTCGCAACCGTGGTTGTGCAGGGTCTCTGCACCAACGCCGACGGAGTCAGCTTTGACTTCATCGCAACCAACAACTTGGACCAGCGCTACCCAGATCGCTTCAAGGTGAACTGGAACGGGTCCAAGGCCCGGATGCCAGAGGTGGTCGGTCTCGGCCTCTCCGATGATGTTCGCGCAGCCGGTAAGGTTTCTCAAGATCTCTACTTCACCCGGGGAGCGCGCATTGCGATCGCTAAGAAGTGCATCACGCTCTTCCCGCGGTGGAAGCAAGAGGCTGGTGCTCTTGGTGAAGAGGTAGCAGAAGAAGCCGACGCAAGTTAGGCATCAATTAGGGTCGCCCCGGTTATACACCGGCGGCGGCTTTCTTTATAATATTCACACGCGCCCTTAGCTCAGCAGGATAGAGCATTGGCCTTCTAAGCCAAGGGTCGTAGGTTCGAATCCTACAGGGCGTACCATTTAGAGGATGAGATGGATAGTAGAGATCTTTGGGAAGACCAAGTAAACAGACTGACGAATCGCTGCTCAGAGTTAACACATGAGGTTGCGACACTAGAGGCTAGACTTTCATACTTCGAGAGCGTTGTTATTAAACTACTGGTGGCATTGAAAGAAGGTGGAGTCATTCAACCTGACCCAGACGGAGAACATTCATTTGACTAGAATGCTGGGGTGAGGTCCTACAGGCAAGGACACCCGGTTGTTACCCGGGAGGTTATTGGTTCGAGTCCAATCGCCCCAGTACTTCGTGCAGCTTAGGTCATAAAAATATATAATGTTAGTAGGAGGTCAATCATGGCAGCAATCTTCGCAGGTATCGCATCACTCATCATCCCAGGGCTTGGGCAACTTATCAACGGCAAGTTGATATCAGCGTTTCTCTGGTTCCTTGCAGGAGCTGTGGCACCAGGAATCGTCAACATTCTCTCCGCCATTCATGCCGTCGTTGTATCTCAAGAGAGAGATCGCGGTGGTAGAAGACTTCGTCGGCGGTAATAAAATAAACAATCAGAGGGGGGTATATAAGATACCCTTCCAACCATAACGCAATAGGAGCGTAACATGTCAGTAGTAGCAGCAGTAGCTTTCACCACAGTAACCACAACCCTCTGGACACTGATGTTCGGTATGCTGGGGTATGCCACAATCAAAGGTTAGAAACAGCCTAGTACCATAGGACCAAGGGGCCCCCTGTAGCCAAATTTGAGGCTAGGGCGGGCCCCTTCTTTTTACCTGTTTTAGGCTATGGGGGGCCCTATCTAAAATGAGCCTAGAGGGCCGGGGGGCGCCCTGGGGGGTGGGCCCCCCTGCAGGCTCAGCCCAGGGGTAGGGCTCCAGGGGAGCGGACTAAGGTCTCGCGCAGTTTTCCGAAATTTTGAAAAACTTTTACCCTTTCTCTACGATCATAGAGCTGAACTATTACTTTAGACTACTTTTCGACTACTCTTGGGACAACATGCTAAACAGGACACGTGGTCCAGGTCAAAAACCTGGGCGGAGGACGAAAAGAAAAGCGGCTGAAAATTGAAAAAAATTTTCGGAGAAATTTTTGTAACTTTTTGAATACTTATAAGGGTAACCCATATGGAGAAATAAAGTGAAAATCACACGTAAGCAACTTCAACATCTTATAAGAGAGCAAATTTTGGAAAGTGGCAGAAGAAGCTATCCGCACTATTACGAACGTCCCCTTGATAAAATCGCTGGAGTCGAAAGGTCGGAAAAACACTATGACTCGCCTCACTACTGGAGAGCTTCGTATCCAAATCTTTTTCCAGAAAATCAGAGTATTGAGCTAAGCGATGCTATTGTGAGTTCAATTCAATCTCAGACACCAGAACAGCGACATGCTTTCCTAGACTGGTTAAATAGTCTGGAGAAATAAAGTGAAAATCACACGTAAACAATTAAGACAGATTATACAGGAAGAAGCTAGAAGCCTGAATGAATATGAAAGAGCTAATAATCTTCATGAGACGTCTGAGTCGTACACAGAGTACAGCAATCTATCTCCACAGAAAAAGCGGGAATGGCAGAGTCTTGAAGCAGCTCTGGAACCGTTCGGGTATGAATCCGGTGGGGTAACAGCCTCTAGGGGCTGGCCCTTCGCTATATTCAATTTCAGTCATCGACCAACGGACCTCTCGGGCTTGAGCACCGAAGAATTAGGACAACACATAGACGCGTCCCATGCCAACCCAGGGCATTCGCTAGAAATACGTATTCCTAAGGAATGGTATGAAAAGGGCGAGGAATAAAAAATGAAAATCACACGCAGACAGCTGAGACAAATAATCAAAGAAGAATTGAGCAGGTTAGACGAAGATGACACGTCAGAACGTAGTGCCTATGACAGGCGTAGCGAGATTATCACCAGGGACGACCTAGTGAGCCTGGGTGTCCCGTTAGCATGGGCTCCGCAGGTTGTTGAGATTCTTTTCGACCCTAATGATGATTACAAGCTTACTATTTCCAGATCACCCTCGGAAGATGATATTCCTCGCATGAAAAGTGAGATTAAATTAATGAGTGGAAGACCTGGCTGGGGTGCAGAAGGAGCAGCAGGCGAGATAATAGATGCAATTGCTCTGATGTACTCAAACCCAGAAGAATACTTTGCAAATCAGGATCAGGAATAAAGAGACAAGAGAAGACTGTCGTTAATTGATGCTTGGCATCAAAACCCTCCAGCATCTCTATGTCTACCTGATCAACCCCGAACAAAGAAGATCACGCGCGACCACCCTGTATTATTCCTCAGCCTTGTCAACATTGTAATCTTCATAATTAAAAAGATTCTCACCAAAGCTATCGGGAAGCTTCTTAGCTTCAAAAGCACCTAGTTTGACCAAGATGAAAACAGAAAACACAGCGCCTGCCAAGAACCACGCCAAGGCTATTACCAATGGACTCTCTTCACTATGCAAGGCATCCCCCTATAAATTAGGTATATCCTATAGGCGAAATTGGCGCAATACATCTGGAGACAATCTGATAAACTTTATAAAACACTGGGCGCAATTGCCTTAATTTCAGTTTTTCCTGGTTTACTGAAATATATATGATCATATCAGTGAGGAATTGTGATATGATAAAAACTACGATGAAGTCTAAGCTTGATAGAAGAGCTATTAGAAAAATGATCATGGAAACTATGCAGACAAAGCTGAAAGGTGCGGGAGATCATTCCCAGCGCGGTGAGCTTAGTGAGCCTGGTGTCGGTGATTCCGAATTGGCCGATCCAAAGCTTGACTACATGAATGAAGACTCTGGTGAGGAAGAGGGCGAGCACTACGATCTCAACGCGATGAGTGATGATGATCACATCGATGCTATACGTCGTCACCTAGATCATCTTGAGAAAGATAAAGAATACGACGAGGATCACGAAGAAGATCTCAAGGAATCGCGAATGCGTGCACTTAAGATTCTACGCCGCTTGATCTGATTGAAAAAGGTAACCCTTTTTAATCCATAGGCATAATTAAATCTTGGAGATAAAATATGAGCAAATCTAACAACGGTTTTGGACGCAGGGACATTCGCGCTTTTTTTCGCGATACACTTTACGGTGAGGAGCCAGATGCTCCTAAGCTTCGCAGCAAAAGCGCAGTAAGCAGAAGGCGTAATCTTACCGAATCAATAGAGGATTACTCATTGCCACCCCTGCAGGATGACGAGTCTAATCGATTAGCGCAGGCTATAGTGACAGGTATCAACCTAGAGTTCGACATCAATGCCAGTGGTCCTGATCTAGTTGAGCTTGAGGAGCAGATCCAGTATCACATGGCGAAGCATCCTGGCTTACCAGAAATCCTCTTTGATCTGGCAATGGAAGCAATGCTTGAACACGGGGGTGACTCTGGTATGCGGGATCAGAAGGGATATGTTGTTACAACTGACGATGATGATGACGGTATGGCGCCCTTGGATGTTTCGGGTTCTGATCGAGCTGAGATGGTTGACATGGTTGCCAGTGTAGTATATGACGCTATGGACTCTAGTAGCTTTAGCTCTGATGCACTTCGTGACCTTATCGATGATATGTCCGACAAGGGACAGATCGATCGTGAGATGTGGCTATCTTCTAATATTGATGATGAAGAAATTAGAGATAGAGTTATTGAAATTGAAGATGAAAATGCTGATTTTACCGGGCTGTAGAGGAAATTGAGTTATGAAATTGTTTGTTTTAGTTAAAGATTTAACTGTTAGTATACTGGCTGCGGGATGGGAATTAATCTCCAGTGTAGTCAATTTCGCTCTGAGCACTGCTCACTGGCTTCATGTAGAGGCACCTCGCCTCGAAGGGTTGCTAGTGGGCGTGCTCTTTGCGTGGATTTTATCACGTCGTGATAAGCATCCGACTCTTAAGGTTCTTAGTGCACCTTTAAGACTTATTCTAGAGGTCCTGGACCTTGCCTGGGATCATCTTGTTGAACTTATATCCGATACCAAGGCTACTGTCGTAGGATTAATCCAGCAGGGATGGGGAGCACTTAGGAGCCGTGTTAAAAGCGTCTGGTCGAGCATGCTCGGTAGCCTAGCGAGCCTGCGAGACAGACTGCGACGGAAGTCTTAGTGGATTTTAGCAGATCTACACTTAGGGCACTAATTAGAGAGCAAATTTTTCTCCTGGTCCCTGGCGATGTGGAGATTGATACTGCTGATTCAACTGATGCCTGGCACCCGAGTGACGTTTCTCCCTTAGACGATGCTTGGGCAGGTGGTGATAATATTGACACACCTGTTGACCATTCTTATGTCGAAACCGGGGAGAGCAACGCTGGCCCTCATGATGTTACTGGCTTCTCCGGAACCCCTGAGCCTCTTGGCGATGAGAGCTTAGAATTTTCTCCTGACGGAGATTTGTTATCATTGATCTCTCTTCTAATGGAGGATGAGGCACCCGGAGAGGAAGTGGCAGATTTTTCTCCTGGACCTGATGGACTGTTTGATCCTGATAGTGATGAAGAGGTCGAGAGAGAAGACATTGTTATCAAGATTCAAAAAGCAATGGTTGATGCTGGTATAAGCGGTGAACTAGGAATGTTTTCACAGGTTGGCGATGTCGATGAATTTGAAGACTTGGTACGCTTTATATTTCAGGATGTCGTCTTAGATAACAGGCAATTAGCTGGCGTCGCAATGAGCATTGCAAAAGACTTTCTTGAAAATCCTGATGACGCCGCTAGCTATAGTAATTTTAATCTAGATTAAATAGTTATAGTGTGAGAGATATTTTTTTTCTCAATTCAGCTACGGGTTAATAAATGAAATTCATCGACTGGCTAGAGTCAAGGGGTTTGTCACTATCAGACTTCCTTAAGATACTTTTCTCGTTAGGGTTTCTCACGGCATTTGTAATAATCATGCTTATAGGTGCAATCGGAGCATTAATCTTGTGAAAATTAAACTTTTGTTTGTAAAAATAGCAAAAATAATGTATGATTCTTTTGTTGGTTGGAAAACCAATTACATTGCTAAAAACAGGAGAATATAGCATGCCATATACAAAGTCAAAGTCCACCAAGCGCTTCAGCTTCGGTATCAACCGTAACACCACAGCCAAGAAGGCAGGTTCCAACATCGTAACTATCGCCACACTTCCACATGAGGACAGTCAGTATAGTGTTGGTCAAACTAGTCTTACTATGACTGTTCGTGAAGCTCAAGCTCTTCGTACTTTCTTGAATGAGAATCTTGACTACAGCGCTGATGTGAGCATCTAAAAGATTTATTATTAATCTTTAAAAACCCGGTATTAAATACCGGGTTTTTTTGTGCCTTCTATTTAAAGCTATTTATTCCAAAGATTAAAACAATGATAGTTATTTGTAGAGGGTTTTTCTATGATAAGGTTTTTTATAATATTATTTTGCTTTCTATCTGTTAGTTGCAAACCAGTAGATTTTAATAAGCCTAGTGAAAAAAATGAAACAAAGTATGAAATTCACTTAGACCCCATAGTTTTTGATGTAATTAGAATAAGATCATCACCGAGACTTGAAACTTTTTGGTATGAAACTATGCCTTCATTTATTTTTTGTAAGTCAAGTGGTATTTCTAGATCTAGAGCATCTCAAGGTATTTCATATTGGCGCAGACTTGGATATCCTATTAGTAATATTCAGTATGTTAATGATGCACCTGAATGTCATGGAGATGTGCCTGACGGAACTGTAGTTATAAGGCTTATAGACAACACTATAGCAATTGGAAATAATTTAGCAGTAACTAAAGTTTACTACTACAGAGAATCAAAGAAGATAATTAGAGCAGATATTTATCTAATTAGTGGTTATGCCAATAGAGCTAGGCTAATAGAACATGAAATAGGGCATGCTCTAGGGTGGAAACATTATAATAGGCATCTTCACATTATGAATTCTGAATATGATAATACCGGGCATGATTCAACCGGTCTCACTTATAGAAGATATCAAGAACTTTTTTAAACTTTTTTTTAAAAAAATTGAATGAAATGCCCTGCTCAAGCTTATAATACATGCACGATTACAGTGCAGGGAGAAATTATGACAGGAATTTTATTAGCTACACTTCTTGGGATACAAGATGCTTCAGCACATGATAGAAATCATCAACAACACAGACATCAGAATGCTGCTCAGATTCATCACAGGAATCAAAGTCAACATATTCATCAAAATAAACTGGTGTGGGTTTCAGGGCATTGGAAAGTTAGAGCAGGAAGAACAGTGTGGATTAGAGGGCACTGGGAGATTAGAAGAACACCTGGAGTTCACAGAAATTGTAATCATAGATAGTATATTTTTAACTACATTTAAACATTTTCAGATAGTATATTAAAATTAAAGATTATCATTGCAAAAAGGAGACAGATATGCTTGATAAGTTAAAGGAATTGCTACTAAACTGGAAAGTAAGTGTAGCTCTAGTGGGTGGTGCAATTGTAGTTGCAACTGCTTTTGGTACGTGCACTTTTGAACCGGCGGAGGTAGAAGCACCTGCTGATGAAGAGGGTGTTGAATCAGAAGTAGAAGGTGCTGAAGAAGCTAGTACTACTGAGACAAATACGGCTACGACTGAATCAAATGAAGGTGCAGATACACCGGAAGCTACTACAGAGTAAACTCTACAATATATTAAAAACGGGTGATTTAATTTCACCCGTTTTTTTTGTTTCCAGTATGATAATTACAGACGCGGGGTTTTTTGATGTCCCATGTACCTGAATATCGAAATAAGATTTTAAACGTTGGAGATGTAGCAACATTTAAAAATGAAAAGCTTTCTTGTGAAGGAAGTCATATGGGAATTGTAATAAAAAAAGGTGCACCTTGCTCAGATGGAGAAATTACATATATTGTTTTATGCTGCGATAATTCAATTAGGATGTTTTTTGATTTTGAAACAGATGAAATTATTCAGACTATTATTGAAAACTAGACTAATTCTTTATTGTTAATTCTAAAATTTTTTATTATTATTATCTAGTCTCTTCACAAAAGAATATGAAAAAATATAAAATAGGTGATATTGTTCTTGTCAAATCTATTGCAGGCGATTGTATACCCAATATTCATGTACGGCTTAAAAATAGAATTGTTGTCCAACCTACAAAAGGAAAAAGAGTGGGAATAAGAATGACAATGGACTGGCCGGGATATTCAGGATGGAATGCCGAGGTTGTTTATCAAGATGAAATAGACATTCTAAGAAAAAAATGGTCTATACCCTTTAACAATCCAGGTGATGAAACTTTTGTATATGATTCGTCTATCTTAAGGAAATCTAAAAAAGATATAGAAAAAATAAAAAAAAATACAAAACTAAGAAAAAAGAAGAAAAATAACTAAATCCTTGAAATATATATCAGGAAATAAGACATCTATCGGAGGATAGGAAAGAACATAATGAAAAGAATTTTATTTTTAATACCATTTTTTATATCTACATCATTTGCAAATTCAAGTGTGAGTAGGGTTAGTACAACTGTTATATGCGATACCCCGTCGGAGATTTATCACTCGAGCAATATTCAAGGAAATCCATATTTTTTAAATTATGGCGGTACCTATCCAGACACTTATTTAACTGTTGTAATTTGGGAAAGAGATATATCAAATCTTGAAATAAACCCCTATACTTATTTTTCTACTGGAGACTTTTGCATTGAGGGCACTATTGAAACTTTTAATAGAAGGGATCAAATTACGCTTAGGAACCCGGATCAAATATTGCGAAGATCAGATCATAACAAAACTGTAGAGAAAAAACTTAAAAAAGCTAGATAGTTATTAACGTAACTACCTGGAAATTTAGTTTTGAAAATAACAAGAAAAAATCTGATATTAATTATTGACTCAATTATAAGTGAGCAATTTACAATATTTACAATACCCACCGGCACCAAGAATAGCAGTTTTCCATACTACTCGGGTGGAAAATCTTCTGGTTTGAATGAGATTGAAGCTTCTGAAGTTGGTGATGATGCCAGGGCTGATATGGGCGGAGCTGAGCCTGGTGATGAAGATACGCTATGGGATGAAGACGGTGGTTTCTTAAACGAGAAAGAAACAAGCAAAAAAAAAGAAAAAAGCGCAAAGTGAAAAAGCACGCTGCCGGATTTCTAATTGGAAAACTAGTTTCGGGAAATAAAATTAAATTTCTAGGCTTAGTGGCAGATGAAGCAACACGCAAAGCTCGATCTGGAATATATGATATACCCAAAGGAAAATTTAACAAAGATGAGTCAGATATTGACTGTGCCATCAGAGAGTGCTTCGAAGAGTCTGGAATATTATTTTCTAAAGATGATGTTATAGGAAAGCCATCTATAAAAAATGGCTTAGTCATATACTCAGCACTAACAGAAGACAATCCAGAGATAAATCCTAATCCAGAATCAGGCATAGTTGAACATGAAGGTTTCAAATGGCTTGATGAGAAGACAATTTTAGATCTATGTCTAGGATATCTTAGAGATTCAATCTTTGAGTCAATAGATAATATTAAAATAGAACTATCTTTAAAATAGTATCTTCTCGTAATATTTATAAACAAGACAAGCGGAGGTTTTGCTATGAGCTTGGACAGAGTATTGCTAAGAAAGATGATAATCAGTGAAATGAAGATAATTTCAGAAGACTGCGGTTGTGGCTGCAATGGTTCTCCCGGGGGTTGCGGAGGAGATATTTCAGATGAAGATTCTTACTTGGACTATGAAGAAGACAGTGAGACTCTTCACGCTAGTGATGTCACTACAGAAGATCAGTTTATGACAAAAGGGGAATCTCTTAAAGCAGTAGTTGCAATTGCACTATCAACTACATGCCCAGTAACAAGGGATGCTCTTTTATCAACTGTTGAAGACATAATGTAAAAATAGAGAATTAAAATGCCTAAGAAAAAAAGTCAAAAAAGAAAAAAGTATTCAGGTACTGAAATAGAGTCTGGATATGCTAAGGCAACAGAAGATAATCTCTTTTTAAAAGATATGACACCTAAAACAGGTCATCTGGGCAGTCTTAGTACAAATAAAAAAGGAAAAGAAATAGCCGTAGGAAAGCAAATATCATCCTACCTCAAAAGCATGCAACTATTGGAAAAATCTTTATCAGACCTTGAAAAATCTCTAGAATGTTCAGATTCAGCGCTTAAAGAAACTGACAATCTTTTAGAAACATCTATAGTTAAAAAAAGATATAATGGAAAAATGTACTCAACTACAAGCAAAATGATAGAAGCAGTCAACCTATTTGAAAAGGGTAAAATAGATAAAGATCTATTAAACTTAGCTGCTAGCTGGGCAGAGAATCCATCAGCTGCAATAGAAGTTGCTAGAATGATAGCAGGAATAAGATAGATAAGAAATGAAACTAATATCAAATATTGAAAAAATTAAAATTTTAACTAATACTCTAGTAAATAGAGACACAATGAGAGTAAAAATTTTAGAATTATTTGATATTTTTTGCAGAGATTTTCCAATTAAGATAAATGCTTGGATAATGGATGAAAATAAAAATATAATATCTAGAAATGCAACGCCTGTTGAAAATAGTGAAAAAAATATTACTATTAATGATATATTTTCTGACTGTGCTAGAGAAAAAAATTCAAAAATGCATGAAAGAGCACTTTCCGGAGAAACTGTAACTTATATAATAAAAGATGGAGGCTCTATATACTTGACAAAGCTAATGGCATCAGGCTTAAAAGACAAGGTAGTGTTTGGTGTTTCTATTGATATTACATCTTTTTCAAATTCAATTGATGCTCTAGATATTCACTGCAATAATCCTGAATCTAATAAGTGTGAAATTTTACAAAAAGTCAAGAATGACAACCTGTATAAGATACTTAAGTCTGAGGAGTGTTGATATGAATGAGAGTCAAAATGGTTGGAATGAATATTCAAAACTAGTTCTTAAGGAGCTTGAAACTTTGGGTACTGCAATTACCTCGTTAAATGGACAAATTCAAGAACTAAAGCAAGAAATTGCAAGGATGAGAGAAAGAGAGGATCGAGTTGACGAGCTCAGAGTCTGGAAAGATAAAATTGATGAAGTTGCATCCCCATCTCAATTACAAGTAAAGTTTAATGAAGTGGAAGATTTAAAACAGTTTAAAACAAAATCAATTACTATATTTGCTGTAGTTCAATTTATAATGGCTATAGCAGTCGCATGGTCGAAGGTATTTTAATGAGTAGAAATATAAAAATTAGTAAAGAAATTACTGAAGCTAGAAAAAGATTTAATAGTATTATTAAGATTATTATGGAATCAAATAATTTAATTGTTGAGAATGATTCCAACGAAACTAGAGATTATCAAAGAAGATCTAGAAGACTCTCAGAACCCGTTGATTGCGAGCAAGTTGATACAGAGTGGCTAGAAGGTCAAGGATTGTATGATACTGGAACAGGCAGTGTACAACTAGGGGATGAAGATGCTGTTGAAAAAGTAAGTAATTTTTTTGATGTAGTTGTACAAAGAATAAGATGTTTATCTCAAGATGAGGTTGCAACATTGTTTGGCGGTGCATGGATGGCATCATATAGAAAAAATTACATAGAATCGCTGCTTGATGAATGGGGTGTGACAAATCCTCAAATAAGAGATATTCTTGCAGCAGGGGGCACTTTCATAGAGTATCATCAATGGCAAATTATAGCATCAAATTGGCAAACACCGCACGAACAACTAAATAATTATTCAGGATGCCAGGCATTATCTATGGCACTAATTAGAGGCGCAGTTTATGAAGTTGGTATAATGACTCCGGGAAGGATTAATCAATTGCGGTCACTTGCAACTTCAAAAGTAGGTAGGTTTGTATTGGGAATATTCGGCGGAGAGAGAGCAATGGAAACTATCCGCCTTGGCGTCGTTGGAGATGTCTTTCAAGATGAAGGTGAATTAGGGGATCGAGTTAGAGAAGCAGATAGAAAGCTAACTGAATATATTTGCGGATTAGATGGAATTGAAGATATTCTAAATACGACTTCAGATGAACTTTTAGATATCATTACACTTTCTAATGATGAAGATATTTCAGATCCGGATGAAACACGCCCAGGACCTAGTAGACGGCCATCAGAAGGCCCTCCAGATAGGTCTGGGCAGAATATTGATGATGCGCTTGATGACGAAGATGAAGATGAAGATGAAGAGGATGTGGGGGATGCTGGAAGTAGGCGCCCGCCACCTGGTGGGCCAGTGAGAGAGTCCCAAGATATATCATCAAAAAAATCAAAACTAGCAAGACAGATGATAATTGCAGCTACACGTGCTGGCTTGGTATAATTTTAAAATGAAACTAGATATTGATATTATAAAAGTTTTAAAAGAAATCCTTAGGGAGTCTGAGTCGAATATAGGTGTAAGAGGATTTAAAGGATATGGATCAAGTCATGCAATACTTAATAGAACACCTACAAATCTAGGAAAATCTGAAATTCGAAGAGTTATAGACGATAATGAAGCTTGTAACAGAGCTGATTTAAATCATCCAGACAAAGTAAAAGTAAGCAGGGCATTTAAGGAAAGTATATAATGGTATCTATCAATACAATAAAAAGAATTATAAAAGAAGAAATAGAAAATTTTAATCTTAATGAATCTATTCAAGACTATTCTGAAAAATTGCTAAAAATATCTACAGATTTTTCCAATATGGCTATTGAAGAAGGAAATATAACTGTTCCTGAAAAGGAATTTTTTATCGAATATTTTGCAACTGCTGATGCAATGTCAAAAAGATATCCTGATACAGCCGAAGGACTTTTAAAATCTCTTGCCGGAGCCGCACAATTCTTTTCTGAAAATATTGAAAGATTTCCCATTGAGATTAAAAGTAGCGCGGAATCTTATATTGATGGAATAGCACAACTAATTAATAATTCAACATCTCATACCTTAGGAATTTCAGAGTCACGTATTTTAAGTGAAATACCTGAGCCCCCGCCCGGTGAAGCTCCTATGACTGTTCCAGTAGATATAAGGGGTGTTCCGCAATCAACTGATTCGTCTCCCAGAGCTCCCCGGCCCACTGCAAAAATAAATGATGAGGGTTTAGATGGATGGTCATGCTATCAAGGAATTCCTCCACATGCCAGTGTGGAAGATTCTCCGAGCTGGTGGGATTTTTCAGGCAATGCTGATACACCTAACGATCTAAATATAAATAATCCAAAACATGCATGGACCAAATTCTTTAGTGATCCAGATCTAGGGCCTGAATCTTTGAAATTTGGACTGACTGCGCACAGAGAGGCTGACCCTAGGTGGCCTGAATACTGGCTTGCTAATGTACTCTATAACTTTGGTATCATCGGTTTCGATTCAATATATGACTCAATGAGGGCCAGAGACGAAAGAGGGCCATACCATCATCAGGCTTTTGAAAATCAGGCAAGAACAGAGGGTTTATCCCAAAAGCTTGCCGATATCCAGGATGAGCTTTTGGGCAATCCAGAAATGGCGGCCTTTAAAAAGTTCGAGTGTATTCCAAATTTTGCAAGACGAAGTGTCGACTGGCTGGGCGATATAGTATTTGGAGAAGATAATGATAGTGATTTTTTCGCAAATAATTTTTTATTTTGCGAGTTTAAAGGATTTACTTGGGATCCCAGGGGTGCAGATAGTAGAAGGCATATATATTGCTACCATTCAAACGATCTATTATAAAGATGTATCTCCCGGGATATTAAAATATCTATATTGCTAGAATATCTTCGCTTGACTGTAGCGGTCCTAGTTTCAATCTGCGGATTAAGAATTCTTCTCTATTTTCATCATTCCACTTGGGTTGACGCTGATACTCAGTATTTAGTGTTATATTATTTCCTAATCCTGACATTAGATATCCATCTGCTATAAAGTTATGATCACTACCGTGAATATCATGTGCATCTATCTCTAAATTCCAGTATTCCTCAACATATTCATCTACTATCTCCACAGGCGCGGAAGAATCTTTAATTTCTGACCACTCTCCTTTATAGAATATCGGATGAGTTGTACTACAGGTGAGTTCACCTAGCTTGGCAACTGGAATGACTTCATCTATAAGTGTTGTTAAAACGTGAGTTACTATTCCCATAACAGGCTGTAAATCTTTACTCATGGACAAGACCTCATCGCCAAGTTTAATGTCTTTAATTTCTTTGTAAGTACCATCCCACATGGAAATCTTTGTGCTTGGTATAAAGCACTCTCTTAAACTAGTACCATCATCTGGCTCACGCGGCGCGAATCGTCTTTGTACATGCCCGAGAGCGTCATCATAATGGCCAAGGTTATCATCTGAAACACCAAAACTTCTGCCTAGATCTCTACGCTCCTCCTCCTCTTCACTTATAGAAAACATTTCAAATGCTTGATCATAGTGTCCAGATTCAATAGCCCGTATTGCTGCGGAAGCAATAAACTCCATACAGCCTTCGCCGTTGAAATCGACATAGCCGCAATGCAGTGCTCTTCCTATTTGAGTATCATGTCCTGAACGTGCGTTGAGACCACATGCTCTTCCGCAACTATTCTCTTCTGGTATTGGATAGGTAAAACCAAACATTGTACCTACAGCATTATTAAAAGCATTGTACATATCTGCACCAAGATCATCTGCTTTATTCCAAAAACCACTAGTCTCGAGAGCAGCAGCATCATATTCAAACCACTGCTCTAGCATATTACAAACACCAGTTCCTGCGGAATTATAACCTATCATTTCAATACTAGTAGAGTTGACTACAAATTCATTGGTAATCCATTCATATCTTGGGCCAGATAATCTCCTTTCTCGCTCCCTTTGTGCCTGTGCAGCTTCAGCATCGCCAGGCTCGCCCATCGTTATGTCATCCATTACCATATCTAGATCAGATAAAGACTGTGCCATTGCTCTTGAATATTCTTCAGGATCAGTCCCAGATCCCATCAATGAAGCCAGCGCCAATGAGGTTTTCCAAGACGGGTCGCTTTTTATTGATGCAGCAGAAGCCTCTATATCATTTTTAAACATTTCAATTGCAATTGATATCGCTGCCTTTACTCGTTCCGGACACTGATCTGTTTCTGCAAAGCTTAGCATTCTAGCAGAAAGTCTATCAACAAATATTTCCCTAGACATTCTTTGGGTCGATGGATCATCATATAACCAATATGCATTAGCAGAATCATCACCATTGGCTAGATCTTGATTAAAATCTATAGCTCTAATTGCTAGTGCGGGCATAGCTTCCACGCCTGTCATAGATTCTAATGCTTGTATGACTTGATCTCTAACATCAATATTAAATCTAATAGAGATAATTCTTATCTCATTATCATATTGATCAATTGCACTTTCTGCTATTCTTACATTTCTACATGCCCTGGAATCTCCTGTATCAGAGCATAGATCAATATCTCTCTGCCGTGCGGGCTGTGGTACAAAGGCTGACTCTCCTGTAGGATCGAATGCTAGCCAGTGTGCATTATTTACTGCATTTATTACACTAGATTTGATTTCACCTATGGCCCATTCTAAGTCCTCTGCATATTCACATATGAATTTTTTAAAAGCAATTGTCTCATTTTCATCCATGCCTGCAATTGTTTGACCCATAGCCTCCATAAGTACAGCAGCCTCAGCCGCACGAAACCCCCAGGAAACAATAGCTCCGATAAATTTAATACCCAATAAAAGTGGTGCTGCCATTTTATATCCTACCTTATAGCATAATTTATTATAATTATTCGCTGTGTATAATAATTACATAGTGTTGGCTTAAATATGCACAAAGCATATAGTAAAAACAGGAGATTAAATTGAAAATAACAGAAGAAACACTTAGAGAATTCATTAGACATTACCTGGAAGAGGCTAGTAGAGAAAAAGAAGACCTAATGGTCGAGCAGTGGGCTGCCATGAAAAGTGGCTGGCGACAAATAGTACTCGGAGGCGTGCCATATTATACACGCGGTATTGTTAGAAATGGATGGCTTGCAAATGCAATAAGAACAGCAGGACCTGCGGGAGCTGCTGTTCTAAGGAGAGCATGGCGTGTGGGGTCCTTGGGCAGAGGGAGTCGAAGAATTCCTGCATCTTATTTTGCACAGGCCAGTGAAGCTATTAGACGAGGGGGCCGACTTGGCATTGATTTAAACGATAATGTAATTAAAGCAATTAGGACCCAGTGGGATACATGGTACAGAGACGGTCGATACTCAGGTTTATCTATAGCAGACTATCCAGCTCGCATCAGGGCAGCTGAGGCTGGGCATCCGTGGCCAGGCCCCAGGGGTGCACCAACTGGCACCAGGTGGACGCATCCTGCAACAGTAGAACCAGAAAACCTTGCAGCGCTTCATAGAGAAGTCAGAGCTGCCCAAAACGAATTTCTTGAAGAGTTTTTTGAACGCGAGATGCGCACACACGGCGGTAATTTAGCTGGCGGTAGAACCGATATACCTGGGATGTTTTTCTATAAAGAGCTCCCACCTCCAAATGCTGCACGTGCCGGTGCGAGTGCTGCTGATCGTCACGTTGTAGTGGATCTTGGAGGAGGTAATACGGAATTCCTATATAGAGGTACTAGCCCCACCACAGGAAGACCAAGACCGATCAACCAAAGGCCGCATCCAAGTAATCCGGGTGAGACTGTTGATGATGTGCTTGAACCGTGGACAGGACGTGGAACAGCGACCGTTGGGTACGCATATATGGCTAACGAATTAGTAAGGCTTATATCTGGGCTGTCAGGGGTCGAGCGATTGGCGGATGCTTACCTTCTAAACAATGGCCAGACCTTTGACAGAATTAGATCATTACACAGCATACTGTTTGGAAATTTTTATTCTCAGGTTGTGAGTCTACGAAGAGATGCACAATGGGGGCGTCAGACCCTCGACGTATTTAAAGTTGAGGGATATCAGGTAAAACAGCTCGGGCGCGGGGTAAACGCTTCAAATGATTTTAGCAGAGTATCATGGGCCGATGATCTAATAAATGCAATTAAGATTGGTTCTGCTGGAGGGCTGGGGGATGTAAACTGGTTTGAGGGCGAAGAATCCAGAGCTATAAAAAGTGGATTTTTACCAATCATTGCTAGTGGTGACTATTCAATATTTGATATTGCTGCTGTTATTAATAATGACCCAACCGTAACACATGAAATGAAAATTGGATTTCTTTCTGCATATAGGGATATGTGGGGAAATGCTGCAGCATACGGTGGTGAGCTCTTGGCCACTATCGCAGGCCGGAGCGAGGAAAGGGACAGTGAATGGTGGAGTAATGCAGCAGCTGATCCTCAAAATGCAGATATTAACCCAATTATTGTAATTGATAGATTTCTTGACAATTTACATGGTGATATTGTTATAACTGCTGGCTTAACAAATGATCACACAGAAGAATTTCAAATTGGAGAAGATCAACCTAGACAATTAAACATTGCCGAGGCATTAAGTAAAA